>Ga0073934_10000354_pt1 | contig 134616 bp, 127 predicted proteins | sample LarsenN4metaG_FD_76834 | JGI IMG/M metagenome (GOLD analysis project Ga0073934, IMG submission 76834) | Hot spring sediment bacterial and archeal communities from British Columbia, Canada, to study Microbial Dark Matter (Phase II) - Larsen... ... | reverse complement strand
TTCGCTTCGTCGTTCATGCGCTGGATGAAGCGCGCCTCGGTTCCGCCGACCGTTTCCGCCAGTGCCACCGCGATATCGTTCGCCGATTTGACGAGAAGCATCTTGAGCGCATTGTCGACCGTCATTTGCGTGCCGACGGCGTAGCCCATCTTGCTCGGCGGCTCGGCAAGCGCATTCTCCGAGATCGTCACTGGCGTCTCCAGCGTGATCTCCCCCGCGGCGATCGCCCGGAAGACGACATAGGTCGTCATGAGCTTGGTAAGCGAGGCCGGATACCACTTCTGCCCGGCGGACTGGTCGGAGATCACCACGCCCTTGTCGAGGTCCACCAGTATATACGGCGATTTTGGCAACGCGCCCGCAGGCGCGCCCGACAGGATGAGCCCCGCCGCCAGTGCGATGAAAGTCAGGCGCAGCTTCGGCAATGGACCGCCCGCTGGTGTCAGGTCGAGCTCCGGGATATGCCCCTGTTCCTGAATAACCGATTGCCCGCAGGCTGTGCAAAACACAACGGGCGGCGCGAAACGCCTTCGCACGGCTTTGCGACAAATTTGCACCGCTTGTCCGCCGCGCGGCGGAAGAATCGCGCTCTTTCGCGGTCGGGCGGGCGCGGACTATAGTCGCAGGCCACCGGGAAGTCTCCATGCCGATCGTCAACCGTTTCGCCGAGTTTCAGGACGACATTGCCGCCTGGCGGCAGGATTTTCACCGCCATCCGGAACTGCTTTACGACGTCCACAGAACGGCGGGCGTGGTTGCGGAACGGCTCGCCTCGTTCGGTGTCGACGAGGTGGCGACCGGAATCGGCCGCACTGGCGTCGTGGCGGTGATTCGCGGTCGCAAGAATGCGAGCGGCAAGGTCATCGGCCTTCGCGCCGACATGGACGCGCTTCCGATAACCGAATCGACCGGCAAGGAATATGCTTCCGTGAATCCGGGCGTCATGCACGCCTGCGGCCATGACGGCCACACGGCGATGCTACTCGGCGCGGCGCGCTATCTGGCCGAGACGCGCAATTTCGACGGCACCGCCGTCCTCATCTTCCAGCCCGCCGAGGAAGGCGGTGCTGGCGGCAAGGCGATGATCGACGACGGGCTCATGGAGCGCTTCCGGATCGGCGAAGTATTCGGGATGCACAACATGCCCGGCATGCCGGCAGGCGCCTTCGGCCTTCGGCCGGGCCCCTTGCTCGCCGCGACCGACGAATTCACGATCGAGATTGTCGGACGCGGCGGCCACGCGGCCCTGCCACACAGGACCGCCGACACGCTCCTCGCCGCGGCCGCCATGGTGGGCGCCCTTCAGACCATCGTCTCGCGCGCCGTGGATCCGCTGGAGGCCGCGGTCGTTTCGGTAACGAAGATGCATGTCGGCGAAACTACCAACGTCATCGCAGAGCGCGGCACGATTGCCGGTACCGCGCGCACGCTGAAGCCCGAAATTCGCGACCTCGTCGAGCGGCGGATGGGAGAGATCGTCGCGGGCATCGCTGCGGCACACGGCGTCGAGGCACACCTTGGATACAGGCGCAGCTATCCGGTCACCCGCAATCACCCGGAACAGACGGCACTCGCGGCGGCCGTCGCCGGCGAGATCTCCGGCCCCGATCGCGTCGCCACGGACATCGCGCCGATCATGGGCGGAGAGGACTTCGCCTACATGCTCGAGGCGAGGCCGGGCGCCTTCATCTTCATCGGGAACGGCGACACCGCCGGCCTTCACAGCCCGGGCTACGATTTCAACGACGCCATCGTTCCGGTCGGCTGCTCGTATTGGGCGAGGCTGGTCGAGACCGCCATGCCCGTCGTCTGACGCCGCCTCCGACTCTTTGCGATTTGCTAACGCTTTCCGCCCACCATGCGCAGTCGCGGATTTCTCCATGCGAGTACAATCCCATGTCGAACCATTCCCGGCTGATTGCGGCGGCTGTGCTGCTCCTTCCGGTGGCGAGCGCCGCGGCCGGCGAGAACACCTTTCCGCCGCCGCCGAAGTTCGGCGAGCCGCCACCCGTCGTGGAGTTCGGCGGATATCCCTGGCTCCATCCGCGCATGGGATACAGCCACCGCATCGTGCCGGTCTCGCGGCTCTGCCGGATCGACACCGCCTGGACCTGCTGGCTGCGTCAGTACGAGCCCGTGGGCGCCGATTGCGGCTGCCCGCCCAGGAGAGACGGCGCCCCGATCGGCATTGGAACCGTCAGCCGGTTCTGACTCCCGCGACAACCCTTTCAAGCTGGTGCCCCCGACCCGGGTCGAACGGGTACGCCCTTGCGGGCATCAGATTTTGAGTCTGACGCGTCTGCCAGTTCCGCCACGGGGGCCGCGCGGGATCATAGTGGCCGACCCCCACGGGTCAACCGCGAGTGAATGGACAGACTCCCGTCGCGCCGCTAGGAACCGCCATGCTCCGCCGACTCTACGACTGGACCATGGCGCTTGCCGCGCGGCCGCGGGCGGAATGGGCCCTTGCCGGCGTGGCGTTCGCGGAGAGCTCGTTCTTTCCGATCCCGCCCGACATCCTGCTGATTCCCATGGTGCTCGCCAACCGCGCCAAAGCGTGGCGCCACGCGGCGATCGCCACCGCAAGTTCGGTCGTCGGCGGGCTCGCGGGCTACCTGATCGGTGCGTTCCTGTTCGAACAGATAGGCCGGCCACTGCTCGCGTTCTACGGCTATGCCGCGCAGTTCCAGGAATTCGCGAACGCCTACAACGAGTGGGGCGCGTGGATAGTGTTTGCGGCCGGGCTGACCCCCTTCCCCTACAAGGTGATAACCATCGCAAGCGGCGCGACGGGTCTCGATATCCTGACATTCTCGCTGGCCAGCATCGCAGCCCGCGGCGGCCGTTTCATCGTGGTCGCGGCGTTGCTCTACTGGATCGGCCCCCCGGTTCGCGCCTTCATCGAGCGCCGACTGGGTCTCGTTTTTACCGTCTTTGTGGTGCTACTGGTCGGCGGTTTCGCCGCAGCCCGTTATCTGATGTGAAATGGCCTACTGGCGCCAATACCCACGGCAAACGGCGGCGATCGCCATTCTGGCGATCGGCCTCGCCACCATCGGCGGCGCCTGGGCCTTCGAGGTGATCGGCGGCTATGTCCCCTGCCCGCTCTGCCTTCAGGAGCGCATTCCCTACTATGTCGGCCTGCCGCTGGCGCTCGTCGCGCTGGTCCTCGGCGCCCGCCCGTGGCCGTCGCGCGTGGCGCTCCTGCTCACGGCGGTCACGTTCCTCGTAAGCGCGGGCCTCGGCGTCTATCACGCCGGCGCCGAATGGAGCTGGTGGGCGGGACCGACGAGCTGCGCCGCCGCCGGCGGAGCTGCGGGCTCGGTGGGCGATCTCCTCGACAGCCTGGAGAGAATCCGCGTCGTGAGCTGCACCGACGCAAGCTGGCGCTTCCCGGATGTACCGTGGGGCCTGTCGTTCGCGGGCTGGAATGCGGCGATATCGGCGCTGCTGGCAGTGATTGGCCTGTGGGGAGCGCTGGCCATGAAGCCCGCGCCGGCTGCTCGCCGAAGCCCGGACTACGGCTCGAGTTCCGTATCCCAGTAGAGATAGTCGAGCCAGCTCTCGTGCAGGTAGTTCGGCGGGAACAGTCGCCCGTTGTTGTGAAGGTGTGCCACCGACGGCCGGAAGGGCTCCTGGGCCGGCCACATGCGCGCCTCGCCCGGACCCTTGCCGCCCTTCTTCAGGTTACAGGGCGAGCAGGCCGTCACGACGTTCTCCCATGTCGTCTGCCCGCCCCGCGAGCGCGGCACGAGATGGTCGAACGTCAGATCCTCCTTCGAACCGCAATACTGGCAACAGAAACGGTCGCGCAGGAATACATTGAACCGCGTGAAGGCCGGACTTCGGGACGGCTTCACATAGGTTTTCAGCGCCACCACCGAGGGCAGCAGCATTTCGAACGACGGGCTGTGCACCGCAACGTCGTATTCCGACACGATGTTCACCCGGTCCAGGAACACCGCCTTGATGGCGTCCTGCCACGACCACAACGACAGCGGATAGTAGCTGAGCGGGCGGTAGTCCGCGTTGAGCACGAGGGCCGGGTTGGAGCCGGCCGTAACAGCAATATTCAACCCGAACTCCCGTGCCGTAGACCTCGTTTCTGGGTCGAAACCCTGACAATTGCTATACTCTACAGGGGATGTGACGCGCTTGTGAAGCGGCCGGGCGTCGCACGAATGGCGGAATCTGAGGATTTTTCCCGCCCGGTGCGGCACCCCGGGGTCGCCGCAGGCGCTGCTCGACGCGATTCGCCAGGACAGGCGCAAGGGGGTCGCGGGACCGGGCTTCGACTCTTGCCCCGACGTCACCTAGATAGTGCGGCGAGGGTGGGGCCCCGGGCGAATGGAGTTCCCTGATGCCGTCATTGGTCGAATGGCGCGTGCCGCCGGACGTCGAGCCGAGACCCGAGAACTACGACTACGACCTGCGCAAGGCCCTCGACTCTGTCGTTGCCGTCAAGGCGACGATTCCCGAGGATGCATTCACGGCCGAGGTTCTCGGCACCGAGCGCTCCGGCAACGGCGTCGTCATCCGCAACGATGGTGTCGTACTCACCATCGGATACCTGGTTACCGAGGCGGAGACCGTCTGGCTCACCGCCAACGACGAGCGCGTGATCCAGGGACACGTGCTGGGTTACGACCATGAGACCGGCTTCGGTCTCGTGCAGGCGCTCGGACGCCTCGATTTGCCGACGCTGTCGCTGGGCCGCGCCGCAGACGCCAAGGTGGGCGCGCGCGTCGTCGCCGCCGGCGCCGGCGGCGCGGAGCACTCGGTCGCCGCCTTTGTCGCCGCGCGACAGGAGTTCGCGGGTTACTGGGAGTATGTACTCGATGAGGCGATCTTCACCGTGCCCGCGCACCCCTATTGGGGCGGCACGGCGCTGATCGGACCTTCCGGTGATTTGCTCGGCATCGGCTCGTTGCAGCTGCAGCAGGCGCGGGAGGACGGCTCTGTTGCGCCGCTCAACATGTTCGTGCCCATCGATCTTCTGTACCCGATCCTCAACGACATGCTCACCATCGGCCGGCCGAACCGTCCGCCGCGCCCGTGGCTTGGCCTTTACGCGGCGGACTCCGACCACGGCATCGTCGTCGCCGGCATTGCCGCCCGCGGCCCCGCCGCCCGCTCCGATGTCCGCATGGGTGACGTCGTGCTCTCCGTCGGCGATAGCAAGGTGCAGGGGCTTGCGGGCTTCTTCCGCGCGATCTGGTCTCTGGGTCGCGCGGGCGTCGAGGTGCCGATCACGGTCCTGCGCGACGGCCGCGTCGTCGAAATCCGGGTGAAATCGGGCGACCGCTACGCCTTCCTCAAAGGTCCGAGCCTGCACTGAAAGATTCAGGCGACAGCACGCGCCTCAAAAACGCCGCCCCGAGCTCCAGGCCATCCGGATCGATGCCGTGCTGCAGACCGGGACGGACATGCCACTCCGCCGCGATTCCGGCCGACGCAAGCCCATTGACCGCACCGAATAGCGCGCCGACCGGGATCAGCGGGTCTTCATCGCCGTGAATCAGCAGCACCGGCGGTTTCGATCGCGCCTCCGCCGCAAGCCGATCCGGTCCGGCAAGCAGTCCGGAATAGCCGACGATGCCGGCGACCGGCCGGGCGCGTCGCGGACCGACATGAAGCGCCATCATCGTGCCCTGGCTGAACCCCACCAGCGCCATCGCGCGCTCGTCGAGCCGGTGGCGCGCGAGCTCGGCGTCGATGAAGCGCTCCAGCGCGGGCGCCGCCGCGACCGCCCCGCGCCAGATTTCGGCGGGGCTCCGCTCGCTCAGGCGGAACCATTGCCGCCCCGTCGGCGCATCCGCGCACGGCTCCGGCGCATGCGGCGAAACGAACGCAGCCTCCGGCAGCGCATGACACCAGTGCCGCGCGATGTCGATGAGGTCGTGCCCGTCCGCGCCGTAGCCGTGCAGGAAGATCACGAGATGCTTCGGCGGGCGGCCCGATACCGGCCCGAACCGCGGACCGTCGATGAGCGTAGGAGAGGACATCAGGCGGGAGCGCTCTCCCGATTGCGAAGGACGCGATAATACGCCCAGAAAAGCCGCGCCGCGACGCCGCGCCACGGCGACCATGCCATGGCGATCTCCGCCAGTTCGTCGATGTCCGGCATCCGCCGGAGCGCCAGGCCCGCCGCCACCCCATTGCGCAGCGCAAGGTCGCCGGCCGGGAAGACGTCCGCGTGGCCGAGGCAGAACAGGAGATAGATGTCGGCCGTCCACGGACCGACACCCTTGATCAGGGTGAGCCGATTGTGCACCTCCGCGCCGGGCAGTTGCGCCAGCCCGTCCATGTCGAGGCCGTCCTTCTGTGCGGCCGCGATCGCGCGGAGCGTCCGTATCTTCGCGGCGGAAAGGCCGAGCGCCTTCAACTTCTCGTCCCGCGCCCGCGCAATGCGCGCCGGATCGAAGTGCGGGAACGCCGCCGCGAAGCGATTCCAGATTGCCGCGGCACTCGCCGCCGAAAGCTGCTGGTTGATCACGATCCGGGCAAGCCCCTCGAAACCGGAGGCCATGCGGCGCAGCGGAATCGGCCCCGCCGCCCCGATGATCGGACGAAGCCGCGCGTCGCGGCGGCGGAGCGTTCGCAGACCCTCGGCGATGTCGTCTTGCGTCTCGATGATCCGCATGAACCCGTCACGCTTTCCGGCAGGCACGGCCGACTGCTATTGCACCGGCCGGAAGCGCCAGCAACGGAAAAAGCATGACGCCGGCCTATCGCTTTGCGCCAAGCTCGAACGGACTCCTCCACCTCGGTCACGCCTACTCGGCGATCCTCAACCGCGAGCTGGCGCTCCGGAACGGCGGCCGTCTCCTGCTCCGCATCGAGGACATCGATCCCGAACGCTGCCGCCCGGAATTCGAGGCGGCGATCTGCGAGGACCTCCGCTGGCTGGGCCTCGAATGGGAGGAGCCGGTGTTGCGGCAATCCGGACGGTTCGACGCCTACCGGCGCGCCGTGAAGGAGCTTGAGGCCCGCGGGCTCGTCTATCCGGCGTTTCTGAGCCGGCAGGAGGCCAGCCGCATCGTGGCGGAGTTCGAACAGGGCGGAGACAGATGGCCCCGCGATCCCGACGGTGTGCCGCTCTTTCCCGACCGCGACCGCAATCGCCCACCGGCGGAAACCGCGGCACGCATTGCGGCGGGCGAAGCCCACACGCTCCGCCTCGACATGGAGAAGGCCATCGCCGCCGCCGGTCCGCTCTTCTGGCGCGAGCTCGGCGAAGGTCCCGGGGGCGAGCGCGGCATCGTCCCTGCCGACCCGTCGCTTTGGGGCGACGTGGCGATCGCGCGCAAGGACGTTCCCACCAGCTATCACCTTGCGGTCGTGGTGGACGACGCGGCCCAGGGCATAACCGAAATCGTTCGCGGCCAGGACCTGTTCGCCGCCACAGCTGTTCACCGCCTCCTCCAGACGCTGCTCGGTCTGCCGGAACCCGCCTACCGGCATCACCGCCTGATCCGCGACGGCCAGGGGCGCAAGCTGTCGAAATCCGATAACGCCACCGGCCTCGGCGCGCTGCGCGACTCGGGCGCGACGCCCGCCGACATCCGGCGCATGATCGGTCTTGACGACCCCTCGGACTTCCCCCTCTAGAAGCTTTCCAGCACGTGCAGCCAGATCGTCACGGTGGCAATTGCAAGCGCCGTTGAAAGCGTGATCGCGTTGGACGAGAGCGCCTCTCCGGTACGGAAGCGCGTTGCGATCAGATAGGTGTTGACGCCCGTCGGACACGCGGCCGCGATGACCATCGCTTTCGCCCAGACCGGCGGAAGGGGAAACACCCAGCGCGTCGTCGCCAGAACGAGCAGCGGCATCGCCACGAGCTTCAGCGCGCCGATTGTGAGCGCAGGCAGGACATTGCCGCGCACGCCGAATCTCCGGAGCGACATGCCCATCGCAAACAGCGCCGATACCGCTGCTGCGTTGGCAATCCAGTCCACCGTCCTCGCAACCGGGACAGGCAGGTCGAGCCCCGACAGGTTCCAGAGAACGCCCGCGACGATACCGATGAAGACGGGGCCGAGAAGGACATTGCGCACCAGATTGCGCAGCATGCCGCCCGAGCCGGAGAAATCGTCCGCCGCCTTGTCGGCGACGAGCGCCCGTTCGATCAGCACCGTGCTCGCCGCCATCATCACAATCAGGTGCACGGCAAGCAGCATCGCCATCGCCGCGCCGCCCTCCGTGCCATAGGCGATGACGACGAGCGGCAACCCGATGAACAGCGTGTTGCCGTAGCTCGCGGCCACGCCGCCGACCACGCCCGCCCGTGCGTCGCGCCCGAACAGCCGGCGCATGACGAGCGTGCCCGCCGCCCAGATCGCAGCCAGCGGCGGGAAATATCCTGCCCACAGGAGCCACGGCAAGCCGTGGTCGAGGTCCGCGGCGATCGCCGCCCGGAACAGCAGCAGCGGAATCCCGACGGTGAACACGACGTTGCCGAGAACTGCGTCGGTCCGATCCGGAAGCATGCGCAGCCACGCGACCGCGTACCCGATCCCCATCAGTCCGAAGACCGGCAGGACGATGTGGAGGACTACCTCCATTCGCCCGCCGTTTCGCCCGTGCCGCGCGCCTTCGCGGCGCTCTCCTCGCGCACCGCCGCGATCGCGGCGTTGAATTCCGCGCCGGCGATCAGGATGACCGCCATCAGATAGAGGTAGAAGATCGCGGCGACCACGGTGGCAAGTCCGGCATAGGTGGCAGTGTAGTTTGCGAAGCTCTCCAGATAGCGCGCGAACGCGGCTGTGACGACCCACCAAAGCACCAGCGTAGCCGTGATCCCCGGCCACAGCCTCAGTCCTGGCGGATGCTGACGCGGCAGCCAGAGATGCGCGGCGACCAGCGCGACCAGCAGCAGCCCGCCGACGACAACATACCGCACGATCTCGAATCCGGCCCGGAACGGCCTCAGCCATTCGAACTGCCCTTCGAGAAGGCTCCAGAGAAGCGGCCCGAGCACGCCGAGAATCGCGAGCGCCAGGCTCGTGAGCGCGCCGATGATCACATAGCCGACGCTCTGGAAACGCAGGAAGAAGATCGACCGCGTCTCTGTCGACCGGTAGGCGCGATTGAGTGCCATGCGTACCGCCTCCACGCCGTTGGAGGCGAGATAGATTGTGATCACGACCGAGACGGTGAGAATCCCGCCCCGCGGCTCGGTCAGCACCTTGTGCACCTCGTTCGCAATCGGCTCCGCGATATCCGGCGGCCATGCCTGGAAGATGAGATCGGTGACCGTGTCGGCGAGCTCGCGCTGGCCGACGAAGGCGGCGAGCGCGGCCACAAAAATGAGGAACGGAAAGATCGCCATCAGCGCAGAGAGGGCGAGATGGCTTGCCATGGCCCAGCCGTCGTCCGCGACGAAATGACTGATGCCGATGGAAAACACGCGATAGGTCTTACGGAAGAACGAGAACATCCATATCTCGGTCCTGGGGCCGCTGGCGCCGGCGCGGCGCACCATGCCATGATTTGCCGCAAGGCCGGTAAACGGCCGCATGGGCTACTTCAGGCCAAGGGAGCATGCAATGACGCCGATCAGGATGCCCAAGGACACGCTGATCCTCGTTGGGGACGGAGAGAAGGCCATGTTCCTGCGCAATCGCGGCGATGAGGATTTTCCAAACCTTGTCGTCGAGCGGCTTTTCGAGCACGAGAATCCGCCGACCCGCGAACAGGGCGCCGACCAGCCCGGACGGCTGAACGACGCGCTCGGCCGCAGGAGCGCCGTCGAGAACACGGACTGGCACCGGATCGAAAAGGAGCGCTTTGCGAAGGAGATTGCCGACCGCCTTTACAAGGCCGCGCATGCAGGCCAGTTCCGCCATCTTGTGGTCGTCGCGCCCCCGCAGGTGCTCGGCAACCTCCGCAGCGGATTTCACCCGGAGGTGAAGTCCCGGGTCCTTGCCGAGGTGGACAAGACCCTCACGCAGCATCCCGTTTATGAGATCGAACGCCTCCTCACGGGCGGCAGGAAGTAACGAACGCGAAAGGTCTGCGGCAGACCGGGAAAGCCGCTCTATACCATGTCGGCAGTAAGCCCGACCCCGCGACCGAGGATCGGGTAGAATGAAATTCAGGGGTCGACGGTGCGGGAAGGAGTAGCGTCATGACCGCAAGCAATCGCCGCGCCTCGCGCGAAACCGACGCCGACGAGCTCGCGCGCCAGATCGGACAGATCCAGGCGGACTTCGCCGCGTTGGCGGAGACGCTGAAGAGCATCGGGTTCGATCGGATGGGCGACGTGTCCGAAGCGCTCAACGAGGCGGTCGAGAAAGCGACCGAGGCGGTACAGGACTCCACCGCCGCGGCCCGCCAGCGGGGTGAGAACCTCGCCGCCGACGTCAAGGATGCGATCGCGCGCAATCCCTTCCGCGCGATTCTGATCGCGTTCGGCGTGGGCTATTTCCTCGCCAGACTGACGAGGCGTTGACATGCCGTTCGGTTTGAGTTCGGTTGCCGGCCTGCTGGCCGGGCGCGCCGCCCATCGCGTCGCGATGGCCGGAAGGCGGCTCCTCTTCCTCCTCCTTGGCGGGCTCTGCCTTCTCGTCGTGCTCGGCTTCCTCGCCGCCGCACTCTTCACATGGCTGCTCGCGAGCTACGGCGTCTTCGTCGCCGAGCTTGGGCTGGCCGCCATATTCCTGCTGCTCGGCCTGATCTTCCTGCTCGTGGGCACCGCGGCCGGACGCGGCAGGAAACCGACGACCGTCGACCCGCTCGGCATCGGCGGCCAGTCCGTACCCGCACCCGCTTTGCTGGTCGCATTCGCGCTCGGCTTCCTCCAGGGCATTCGCCGCAGCCGCTGACGCACCCGCCCGCGCGCAAGCCGGGTGCGGTTGTCTTCGCGCGCCGCTCTCCTATTATCCGCCGCTTATCCGCCGCAAGCGGCAGGAGAGACGATGCTCAATGCTATCCGCCGGTTCGTCGCCGATCTTGCGAGCGACGCATCGCAGGAACCTCTGGACGACGACGACCGCCTGCGGCTCGCGGCGGCGGCGATCCTCTATCACGTCATCGCGGTTGACGGCGTGGTCTCCGATGACGAACGCGACGCGTTGAGAGAGGTCCTGCGCGAGCAATACGGTCTTGACGCCCGTGGCGCCGATGACCTCTTCGACCGCGCCCGGGCGGCCGACCTTGAGGCGGTCGATTTCTACGGCTTCACCAGTACGCTCAAGCAGCGGCTGGACGACGCGGGCCGGAGGAAGGTCGTCGAGCTGATGTGGCGGATGGTCTACGCCGACGGGCGGGTGGACGAGTTCGAGGACAATATCGTGTGGCGGGTGGCGGAGCTTCTGGGCGTTCCCGCCCGCGAGCGGGTGTTGCTGCGCAGGGCGACGCGCGGCCGGGAGAGCGCCGGCGGCGGGGACGAATGAAGGCGCCGGGGTGGAACCCCTTGCTCCGCAACCCTATATTCCCCTGTCCTTGCTTTCCCGCCGCCCCGACATGCCGGCCCCTGAAGCCCTGAAACCCGTCCTTTTTGTCGCCCACCGTGAGGAATCCGACCCCGGCCGGATCGGGCAGCGCCTGCGGGCGCGCGGCTATCCGATCGACATCCGCCGCCCCTGCCTTGGCGAGGAGTTGCCGCCGACGCTCGCCGGTCACGCCGCCGTCGTCGTCTTCGGCGGACGGATGAGCGCCAACGACAAGGACGAGTTCATCCGCCGCGAGATCGACTGGATGGCGGTGCCGCTGGCCGAAGAGAAGCCGTTCCTCGGTATCTGCCTCGGCGCGCAGATGCTCGCCCGCCATCTCGGGGCCGCCGTGACGAAGCATCCGCAAGGTCTGGTCGAGCGGGGCTATTACCCGCTCTACCCGACCGACGCCGGGCGCAGACTCGCTGATTGGCCCGAGCAGGTGCATCACTTTCATAGCGAGGGATTCGATCTCCCGGCCGGAGCCACGCTGCTTGCCGCCGGCGACATCTTCCCCAACCAGGCGTTCGTCTACGGCCCTGCCGCCTATGGAGTGCAGTTCCATCCGGAATCGACGCTGGCGATGGTGTACCGCTGGACCACGCGCGCGGCGGACAGGTTGACCGAACCCGGCGCCCAGTGCCGCGAAGCGCATCTTGAGGGGCGCCACCTCTTCGACCACCAGACCAGCCGCTGGCTCGACCAGTTTCTCGACCGCTGGCTCGGCACGAGCCCGAGGGCATGACCGGCCGTTCTCCCGAATTGCGAGAGATTTCGCAAACTGCGATGCAGCCGCGGTAAACGGATGGTTCACGCATACAGCCTGTTGTGGCGAGCCCCCGTTGGCCTCCCACATCTGGCGCACCTGCCGTGGCACCGCCCTTGCGAACGGCGATGCCAGGCTGATCTTTCGGTTATGCGTGTTCAGCTGACCCGGACGGGGAAAGGCGAAAACGCCAACGACCCCTGGCGTAGCCTTTCCCCGTTCCGTCGCCTCCTGGCCTAGATCTTCTCCCAGCCACCGGATTTCTCCGACCGGAAGATCGCGTCGAGCACGCGCATGTTCTGGATTGCATCCTCCACGCCGTACGGAAACGGCTCGACGCCACGCACGGCCTTCGAGAAGGCGGCGCCCTGCAATTCGTACTGGTCGGCCGCGGGGAGTGTGATGACCTGCGCCGCGGCGCCTGCGAACTTGCTGCCGTCGTCGAGAAGAATGCGCATGGCACCGCCCTGCGGTGCATTGAAGGGAATCTCGATTTCGATCCGTGCCTTGGTGCCGACGATGTTGACCCGCTGGAACGGCACCGCCTGCGTCGACACGGTGAAGGTGAGATGCCGTCCCTCCCCGAAATCGATGACCGCGCTCGTGGTGCGGTCCGTCCTGAGCTTCGGGTCGCGATCGACGAGCGATACCGCCCGCAGCGGCTCCGCGTCGAACGCGAAGCGCCCGGAGAGCATCGCGTATCCGCCGATGTCGTAGATGGCGCCGCCGCCGATGTCGGCCTTGTTCCGGATGTTCTCCGGATCGTCGTTGAAATAGGAGAAGAACACCTGCACCGCGACCGGCCGGCCGATCGCACCCTCGCGCACCAGCTCGCGCGCCCGCAGCCATTGTGGATGAAACCTTACCATGAAGGCCTCCGCCACCAGCACCTTGCCGGAGACCGCCCGCAGCTCCTCCGCCTCTCGCGCGCTGAGCGCGATCGGCTTCTCGCAGAGCACATGCTTTCCCTTCGTCGCCGCGGCGAGCGTCAGCGGCACGTGCAGGTGGTTGGGCAGCGGATTGTAGATCGCCTCGATCTCGGGATCGTCGAACAGCTCCTCATACGAGCCGTAGGCGACCGGGATTCCGAGTTGCCGCGCCGCCGCTGATGCAGCATCCCGCGACCTCGAGGCGATGGCACGAATGTCGCACCAAGCGCTTTTCTGCATGCCGGGGATTACCTTCTCCCGGCCGATCAGGGCCGTGCTCAGGATTCCCCATCGCACCGGCCGCACCCCGCCCTCGCCTCCTGCCTTTTCCGTCATATCCGGCCCTCCCTCTCCATCCTGTCGGCCTCCATCCTGTCGGCGCGGCGGCCACACTGACCCTCGCCGTTTCGCATGCGAAACGAAGCCGCTTCCGTCGTGCCACACGGAACGCTAATGCTGGTGGCATGCAGCCGCTGAACTCTCTCCTCGCCCGGTTCGGGCCCGATCTCCTGCCGATACTGCGCCGGGTCGTCGGCGAGAGCCTTCGCCGCTACTGGCGTGCCTACCTCGCCGGAGTCGCCGCCATGGTCGTCGTGGCGGCGACCACGGCGGCATCCGCGTGGATCATGCGCGATGTGGTTAACAAGATTTTCGTCGAGCGCAACAGCACGCTCCTCTGGGTGATTTCCGGCGCAATCGTTCTGATCTTCGTCGTCAAGGGTGCCGCGACCTATCTCCAGCTCACGATTCTCGGTCGCGTCGGCAACCGGATCGTTGCGAGCATGCAGCAGCGCGTGTTCGATCACATCCTCGGCCTCGACATGGCGTTCTTCGCCAGCCGCCCCTCCAGCGACATCATCGTCCGCGTCACCCGCGGTGCGCAGGCCGCACGCCAGGTGGCGGAGCTGATCGTGGTCAGCATCGGCCGCGATCTGTTGACCGTCGCCGGACTCTGCCTCGTGATGATCGTGCAGGCGCCGCTGTTGTCCGCCATCGCCCTTTTCACCGCGCCGTTCGCGATCCTGTTCATCTCGCGCCTCGGGCGGCGCATCAGCGCCCTTGCCCGTGCGGAGATTCTGTCCACCGGACAGATCATCAATCTGCTTCAGGAGGCGACCCACGGTGCCCGGATCGTGAAGGCATTCGGGCTCGAGCCATACATGAAGAAGCGCATGGCGGCATCGGTCGCCGACGTGGAGGCACGCTCCAACAAGATCGCGATCCTTCAGGCACGCACAAGCCCGCTCATGGACACACTTGGCGGCGTGGCGGTAGGACTGGTCGTGCTCGTCGCCGGGTGGCAGGCGATCGCGCACGGCCAGACGCCGGGCGAGTTCATGGCCTTCCTGACCGCGCTCCTCCTCGCTTACGAGCCCGCCAAACGCCTTGCCCGTTTCCATGTGACGCTGGAAAGTGCGCTGAGCGGCGTTCGCATGCTCTTCCAGATTCTCGACACCTTGCCCGGTCCGACGGAGTCCGCCACCGGGCCGGCGCTGAATGTGCGCGAGGGGCGAATCGAGTTTCGCGACGTTTCCTTCGCCTATCGGCCGGAGCTCGCTGTACTCAAGGGCATCTCGTTCGTCGTGGCTGGCGGCGAGAAAGTAGCCCTCGTCGGGCCTTCGGGCGCCGGCAAGACCACCGTCCTCAATCTGGTCCAACGGTTCTACGACGCCGATTCCGGCGCGGTGCTCATTGACGGACAGGACGTCCGCGCGGTGTCTGTGTCGTCGCTCCGCGCCGCCGTCGCCTTCGTCAGCCAGGACACCTACCTCTTCTCAGGCTCGGTCAGGGAGAACATCCGCCTCGGCCGGCTCGACGCGTCGGACGCCGATATCGAAAGGGCCGCGCGGGATGCGCACGCCGACGAATTCATTCGCGACCTGCCGGAGGGTTTCGACACGCCGGTGGGCGAGAACGGCCTCGCGCTTTCGGGCGGCCAGCGCCAGCGGATCGCCATCGCCCGCGCGCTTCTGAAGGATGCGCCCATCATATTGCTCGACGAGGCGACCTCCGCGCTCGACAGCGAGACCGAGCGCAAGATTCAGGATGCGCTGGCGCGCCTGACGCGTAATCGCACGACGATCGTCATCGCGCACCGCCTGTCCACCGTTGTCGACGCCGATCGCATCCTCGTCGTCGACAACGGACAGATTGTGGAAGAGGGGCGCCACCCCGATCTCTTGCGCAAGGGCGGCATGTACGAGCGGCTGAGCCGCCTTCAGTTCGCCGACGACCGCACCGCCGACGACCGCCGGCCCGCGCGCATCGTCTGAGCGTCAGCCCGCCCCGCCGAGGGTCGATGATCGGCCAGGACGGCGGCCCGGGGTGCGACCGCAATCCGATAGCCTGGCCCCTGGTTAGCGAATAGATTGCGGCCGCCGGGCGACCCGGCGGGGCCCCCGGCGCCTGGCCGAGCCGCACTCGCATTGAAAGCAGGAAGATCGATGAACCGGAAATCCACCCGCCTCCGCTCCCAGCAATGGTTCGACAATCCGGAGAATCCGGGCATGACCGCGCTCTACCTGGAGCGCTACTTGAATTATGGGATCACGCGCGAGGAGCTTCAGTCCGGCAAGCCGATCATTGGCATCGCCCAGACCGGCTCCGATCTCGTCCCCTGCAACCGGCACCACATCGAGCTGGCGAAACGGGTACGCGAGGGAATTCGCACGGCCGGCGGCATCGCGATGGAGTTTCCGGTCCACCCGTTGCAGGAAACCGGCAAGCGCCCGACCGCCGCGCTCGACCGCAACCTCGCCTATCTCGGTCTCGTCGAGATACTCTACGGGTATCCGCTCGACGGCGTCGTGCTGCTCATCGGCTGCGACAAGACCACGCCCGCCTGCCTGATGGCGGCCGCGACCGTCAACATCCCGGCGATCGCCCTCTCCATGGGGCCGATGCTCAATGGCTGGTACAAGGGCGAACGCACCGGCTCGGGCACCGTCGTCTGGCAGATGCGCCAGCGGCTCGCCGCCGGCGAGATCGACTACGACGAGTTCATGCGCCAGGTCGCATCGTCGGCGCCCTCGGTCGGCTACTGCAATTCCATGGGGACCGCCACGACGATGAACTCGCTGACCGAGGCGCTCGGCATGAGCCTGCCTGGCTGCGGGGCGATTCCTGCGCCCTATCGCGAGCGCGGGCAGATCGCCTACGAAACGGGGCTTCGAATCGTCGGGATGGTGCACGAGGACCTGAAGCCCTCCGACATACTGACGCGCGAGGCCTTCGAGAACGCCATTGTCGTCAACTCCGCCATCGGCGGCTCGACCAATGCGCCGATCCACATCAACGCCATCGCAAGACACATCGGCGTCGAGCTCACCAATGACGACTGGCAGCGTATCGGATACGACGTGCCGCTCCTCGTGAATCTCCAGCCGGCGGGCGAGTATCTGGGCGAGGATTTTCACCGCGCTGGCGGCGTGCCGGCGGTGATCGCGCAGTTGCTCGACGCCGGGCGCATCCATGGGAACGCGCTGACGGTCAATGGGCGCACCGTCGGCGAAAACTGCCGCGGCCGGCAGATCGAGAACGAGGACGTGATCCGCCCGTACAACCGTCCGCTGAAGGACAAGGCCGGCTTCATCAACCTCAAGGGCAACCTCTTCGAATCCGCGATCATGAAGACGAGCGTGATCTCTGCCGAGTTCCGGCAGCGCTATTTGTCGAACCCGAAAGACCCGGATGCCTTCGAGGGCCGTGCGATCGTCTTCGATGGGCCGGAGGATTACCACGCCCGCATCGAGGACCCTTCGCTCGGGATCGACGAGCACGCGATCCTCTTCATCCGCGGCGCCGGGCCGATCGGCTATCCGGGCGGCGCGGAAGTCGTCAACATGCAGCCGCCCGCCGCCCTGATCCGAAAGGGCATCCACACCCTTCCCTGCATCGGCGACGGACGCCAGTCGGGCACCTCCGGCTCGCCCTCGATCCTCAACGCCTCGCCCGAGGCGGCGGCAGGCGGCGGCCTGGCGCTGCTGAAGACCGGCGATCGCGTCCGGATCGACCTGCGCAAGGGCCGCGCCGATATTCTCGTCTCCGAGGCCGAGCTGCAGGCGCGGCGCGCGGCGCTGCAGGCCAATGGCGGCTTCCGCTATCCCGGGAGCCAGACGCCCTGGCAGGAGATCCAGCGCGGGCTTGTGGCGCAGTTCGACGAGGGCATGGTGCTCAAGCCCGCCATCGCCTACCGCGACGTCGCCCACAAGGGCATGCCGCGCGACAACCATTGAAGGGAGTTCAGACCCAGCCGCCGTCGACGATGTAATTCTGCGACGTGATCATGGCGCTGTCGTCGGCGGCGAGAAACAGCACCAGGCGTGCGACGTCGTCCGGCATGACCCAGCCCTTCAGCGCCTGCCCGCTTTGGCGTGCCGCGTCGGCTTCCGGCGACAGCCATTTTTCCATCTGGCGCTGCGTCAGGACCCATCCGGGCGAGACGGTGTTGACGCGGATGCCGTGCTTGCCGAGATCGCGCGCCAGCGAGCGGGTCATGCCGTGCACCGCCGCCTTGGCGGCGGAATAGCCGACCATCCCGCCTTGCCCGAGCATCCACGTGATTGAGCCGAGATTGATGATGGAGCCGGAGCCGAGAGATATCATGTCGGGAGCGGCCGCCTGCGCTGCGAAGAACATGTGGCGCAGATTCACCGCGATCCGACCGTCCCAGTATTCGGGCGTGACGCATTGCCAGTCGTGCCGGTCGTCGTGGCCGGCATTGTTGACCAGGACGGAAATCGGGCCGAGCGCTTCCGAAGTCTTGCGGACTGCCGCCTGAAGCGCGCGCACATCGGTCACGTCGCAGCAATGAAACGCCGCCTCTGTCTGTGCCAGCTTCAGGTCGGCTTCCAGCGTCCGGCCGGGTTCCGCCGCAATGTCGACAAATCCGACCTTCGACCCGGCGGCCGCGAAGCGGCGCACGATGGCCTCGCCGATCCCGCTGGCGCCGCCGGTGACGAACACCGTGCGCCCGCGCAGGCTCGGATAGATCGCGTAGTGGTTACCTTCCATCGGTCTCACGCCCTCCCGTGCACGCGGCACGCCACCCGTGTGGCGGGAGTCAATCGGGGCATGCCGCGGGCGTGCGATATCCAGCAGTCTTTTTTCGTTGCGCACAATATCGGGAATTCCCTTTCGGGCCTCTTTCGCAGCAAACAACTGCCGCAATCGCTTTCCATCGTCAAAGGCCGGTTCGCACCTCCGTAAGCGGATGATTCCCCTCGCGGAATCGGCGGGGCGCGAGCGGGTCGGAACGCGTGCGCAGCCGCGCCCGGCCGTGGAGATTCGGGCGCTCGGGGGCGGCTGGGCGAGCCGTGGATCGTACGAGGAGCCTGACCATGCAGTATTCCGTCCAGCGCACAGCCGAGCCGCAATTCGACCCGGACAAGGAGCAGAGCGTGCCGCTCGACGCGGGCTGGCAGGAAGGAATTGCTGCCTTCCCGCTTGCCTATGCCTACCCTGAAGATGTCCCTGAGGCGGATTACGCGCCCGGGCAGGACGCGGCCGACATCGAGGCAACGCTGCTGAGCGACCTCGAGGCCGCCGCGACCGCGTTCTGGACCGATCTCGACTCCGGCGACGACCGGTTCGGCGGGAACGCCGTCTCCGGTGCGGGCCGCGCCGCAGCCCCGGATCGGGACGGCGATCAGTACGAGTTCCGCTGGCCTGAGCCTGCCGCCGCGGAATCGATCGGACCGGAGCCGCGCCGCAACCTGATCGCGTTTCGCCCGCCGCGGGCGCGCAAGCGCCGTGGCAGCGCAGCCGGCGCGCGGCCTGAACCAGGTAGGGTGAATTTCGACGTCCATGCAACGCCGGACGGTGCCTTCGCGGACGATCTCGCGGCGCGCAACAAGGAGTTTTACGAGCTCCTGAGACAAGGCGGGAGCTCGGTCCGCAAGATCGCGGTTCCGCCGGGACCCGCCCGCGTCCCCACATTCGAGACCGTTTCCCGGAACACCGAATCCGCAGCGCACCGCGCAGACAGGGTTCCCGTACACGGACGAAGCGGACTTGTCCGGCAGGCGATCGCCGCCGCCGTCCTCGCCCTGATCGTCGGAACGGGACTTTTCCTCATGTCGCGGCAGTTCGCGGTTCCAGATCGGGAAGACACCGGCACGCTGTCGGCAAGCATCGAAACCGGGAATCTGCCGGCAGCGTCGGCCGCCGTCGGCGCCCGCGCGGATTCTGAGCCACCTGCAACACCGGGCGACGGCAAACCGATCGACGAACGACCGACCGCAACAGTCCCGCCGATCGACCCCGGCACCCTCGCGACGCCGCCGCTCTACGAGACGCCGGAGGCGGCCGGCGCGTCGCCAAACATCCCCGGATTTCCGGAAAGCGATGTGCCCTTCGCCGAGATTCCGTTGCGCAGCACCGCCCGGACGGAATCAGCCGACACCGCGGCCCTTTCAGCCGCATCGTCGGCGCCTGTCGGGGAGCCCGCGAACGCCCCGGGCGATGCTGTGGTGTCGCGCCAACCCGCTGCCGCGGTGTCGCGGGAAATGGCCGCCGGGGAAACCGCGATCGCGGCGATCCCCTCTGAGCCTGCAACGGCCGCGATACAGGAGCGCCAGCCCGTTGGAGCCGCCGTGGCGCCGCCTGCGGAAAAGACCGAGCCCGGCAACTCGCGGATGATGCGCATTGCCTCGGGACCGGGGAGGGTCAACGTCTCCGTCAACATGCGCGCCGGTCCGGACAACGACGCCAGGGTCGTGCGCGTGCTGCGCGCGGGCACGCCGGTTGAGATCGTCGCCTGCAAATTCTGGTGCGAGGTGATCGCCGGCGGCGAGCGCGGTTTCGTCTACCAGCGCTTCGTCACGCGCACCGGCGCACCCCTTGCGGACACCCCCGCGACCGGGCCGGCGCCCGCGCAGGGAGAAACGCCGCGCGAGGATGCGCGCGGGCCGCTCGACCTTCTGCGCTTCGTCCGGCCAGCCGAGTAGCTCGCGGCCGAACAGAGCTTTGATATTCTCACGGCAACGGTCCGATTTTGTGTCGATGAAGCCTGGTCGGCACGTCCAAGCGCTCGGAAGCGCTCTGCATCGCGGAGCGCGTCGGCACGTGCCTTTTTGGAATTCATGGTGGAGCCGAGGGGGATCGAACCCCTGACCTCCGCATTGCGAACGCGGCGCTCTCCCAGCTGAGCTACGGCCCCGACAAGATCGTGCCCGGCGGCTGCTCGCCGGGCGCGCCCCGCGTCTCTACCGAAAGACGCAGGGCCGATCAAGCAGAACGCCCGGGGGACGGCGGCATGCGTGCCAGATTTGCTTGCATCCGGCCGGTCGGGGATTAACGGGCGAGAAACGGCGAGCATGCCAGACCGGAACGGACATCTGTCGAGGGAAGGCCCATGCAAAGAATCCTGCTGCCGCTAATGTTCCTTGCAGCCCTCGGGAGCCGGGACGCAATCGCGCAGACGCCGCTTTGCGAGGACTTTTCGTCCATCGCCCGAGGCACCTACGAGATCGTGAACAATGTCTGGAACCGCGGCGGCTATCCGGGCAAGCAATGCATCGCCGCGTCGGGCTGGACGTGGGACTGGCCGGCCTCCAGCACCGCCGTGCGCAGCTACCCAAGCATCCGCCAGGGCTGGCAGCCGTGGACGACGCGTTCCACCTTCTCGAAGCTCCCGATCCAGGTGTCCGCGATCCGGCGCATCGCCGCCTCGTTCAATGTCACCACGAAGCAGACCGGCGCATACAACGCGGCCTTTGAAATGTGGATCGTCGGCAGCCACAGGCCGACGCCGCGGTCGATCCGAACCGAGATCATGATCTGGACGGACCGGAACGGCATGGTCCCCGCCGGTTCCAAGATCGATACCGTGACCCTTGACGGGCGCACCTACGACCTCTGGCACAATCCGCAACACGGAGGCTGGCGATACGTCGCCTTTGTCGCGCACAGAAAGCAGCTTTCCGGTTCGCTCCGTCTCGACAGCTTCGTGGCGGAGTGCGTGAGGCGCGGTTTCGTCGACCCTTCTGACTACGTGGCCGACATCGAGTTCGGAAACGAAATCGTCAGCGGCAAGGGAACGACCGTTCTGCACAGCATCTCCTTCACGATCCGTTAGGCGGGGCGGTTCCCGGCACCCGTCGCGGCCTGTATGGTTCCTTCCACCGTCCGGCCGCGCAGGGAAATGTCTGCCATGAGCGATACAACCATCGTCCCGGTACTTCTTGCCGGCGGTTCGGGAACGCGGTTGTGGCCCGCATCGCGCCGCGAAAGGCCGAAACAGTTCATCGCGCTGCGCGGCGACCGGACGCTGTTTCAGGAGGCCTGTCTGCGCGTCGCCGGCGCCGGTTTCGCGCCGCCTCTCGTGCTCGCCAACGCAGCGCACCGGTTTCTGGCAGCGGAGCAGATCGCGGAACTGGGCATTGCCGGCGCACGGATCGTGCTCGAACCGCTCGGCCGCGACACGGCGCCGGCGGCCTGCGTGGCAGCGCTCATCGCTGCAGCAGACTCCACCGATGCAATGGTGCTTCTCATGCCGTGCGACCATGTCATCGGCGACGATATGCGATTCCGCGCCGCCGTTCGTTCCGGGCTCCCCGCGGCGAGAGATGGCGCGATCGTCGTCTTCGGAATTCTCCCGACGCGGCCGCATACCGGCTACGGCTACATCGAGGTCGACCGCACATCCGGATCGGAACCCGTCCCGGTGCATCGATTCGTCGAGAAGCCCGACGCCGCGACTGCAGCGGTCTATGCAACAGGCGGCCGCCATCTGTGGAACGCCGGCATATTCCTGTTCAGGGCCTCGACCTTGCTGGATGCCTTCGCACGCCTCGAGCCGGATACCCTGGAAGCCTGCAGGAAGGCACTTGCCGAGGCCGTCGCGGATTCCGACTTCGTCCGTCTCTCCGCCGCAGGCTATGCCGGCGCCCGCCGGATCTCGCTCGACTACGCCATCATGGAGAGAACCGCGCCCATCGCATGCGTTCCGCTCGACATACCCTGGAGCGATTGCGGGTCGTGGGCAAGCCTGCGCGAGATCGTCCGGCCCGACACGCACGGCAACGTATCGCGCGGCGACGTGATGCTCCTAGACACCGTGAACTCCGTCGCGCGGAGCGACGACCGGCTGCTCGTCCTCTGCGGGCTCGACCGGGTGGTGGCGGTGGTAACGCCCGACGCGGTGCTGGTCGCATCCCTCGACCGCGCCGAGGACATGAAACGCGTGGTGGCCGCCCTGGAAGCGGCCGGCCGCGCCGAGCTCTAGTCTGGCAGCCGGCGGCGTCCGCAGGGTTGCCGCGGCCGGCCCCGAAGGTTACACCATCCCGCTTCAGCGATCCGAGGAGCCGCCATGCTCGCCGTCATCGAGGTCATACTGGTTGCCCTGCAACTCTATTTCTGGGTCGTGATCGCGAGCGCCGTTTTCAGCTGGCTCTACGCCTTCAACGTCGTCAACCCGCGCAACCAGTTTGTCGGCACTGTGGGCCGCTTTCTCTATCAGGTAACCGAACCCGCGCTGCGTCCGATCCGCCGCGTTGTGCCGACACTCGGCGCCGTCGACATCTCGCCTGTCGTCCTGCTGCTGGTCATCTACCTGATCCAGCGCATCCTCGTCCGCTACGTCGCACCGTACGTATATTGACCGCCGCCCCGCCCGAAGCCTGGCGCGCCGGCGCCGGTCATGTCGTCGTGAACGTCCGGCTGACACCGCGCGCCGATCGGGACCGCATCGACGGAATCGCGACGCCTTCCGACGGACGTCGGGTCGTGGCCGCCCGCGTGCGGGCGCTGCCCGACAGGGATGCCGCGAATCGGGCGCTCGTCGCATTGATCGCGAAGTCGCTCGGTGTGCCCAGATCCGCCGTGACCGTCGTCGCCGGCCACACGGCGCGGCTCAAACAGGTGCAGATCGACGGCGACGTTCCGGAATTGGCCCGCAAACTCGCGGCACTTCCTGTCGTCTGACCTAACTTCCGCGCAGCCAGGCGAACGCGACCTTGGCAAGCTGGCGATCGCCGAAACGCTCCGTTGCCCGCGCCACCCGCCGCCCTCCGGCATTCTGGTAGAAGCGGCAGGCAGCCTCGTTATCGGCCAGCGCCCACACCACCTGGGTCGTGTAGCCGGCGCGCGCAAGCTCGCGCCGCGCGGCAAGGAAGAGCCGGCTCCCGAGGCCGATGCCCTGATATTCCGGCTTGAGATAGATCTCGTAGATCTCGCCCTTCTGGGCAAGATCGCGCGCGCGATTCGGGCCGAAGGTCGCGTAGCCGGCGATCTCGCCGCCGGCTTCCAGCACGAGGATCGACGCACCGCGGCGAATCGAGCGGCTCCACCAGCGCGGACCGCGCCGCACTATCATCCGTTCGAGTTCGCGGGCCGGGATGATGCCGCTATATGCCTGACGCCACGCAGCATCGTGCACCGCCGTGATCGCGTCGGCGTCGCTCAGTTCGGCCCGCCGGACTCCAATTGCCAGGGTGCTCATGCGCGAAGAATAGGTGCGTCGGCGCAAAGCGAACAAGGGTCTCGTCGGATCAAATTTTCGCTTTGTCAAAGAGTGTTGCGCGGCTGCCGAGTCGCTCCGCGAATCGCTCTGCGGTACATGGCGCACGGCCGATTCGGCGTGACAATCCGACACACATGTAAACGATTCCGCCGAGCCTCCGCGTTCCTGCGCCGCGTTTTTCACGCGACGGGGCGCGCATTTCCTCCCCCATGAAATGGGGGAGGAAATGGGGTGTGCTCCTGCCTGTCGCGTCCCCTCGTTCGGCACCCCCGGCGCGGCCCGACGCCGGATGGCTGTGGGGTAGCGCAGGTGCCCTCACTCCAGCAGCCCGGCCTTCGCCAGCCCCTCGCCGATCGGATCCGCGTCCGAAGGATCGACGAAGGGCATGCGGCTCCGATGGGTCGCGAAGGAATAGTCCGGATTGATCCGCTTCACTTCCGCCCACACCCGCCGCGCTTCGTCGGCCTGCCCGAGATGGCCGAGCGCCGACGCCAGCATCACGCGCGACAGGTCGGTCTCCGGCGCCGCCAGTATCCGCTCGCGCAAATAGGCAGCCGCCGTTTCGTATTTTCCGAGCAGAAGATTGGCGAGGCCGAGAAAATGCATCCCGAGAATCGTTCCCGCCGGGTCGATGCGGCGCGCGCGCTCGATATGCTCGATGGCCTCCGTGAGATTGCCGGAATAGATCTCGATCGCGCCGCGCGTGCCGAGCGCGGGTGCATTGTTGGGGTTGAGGGCGAGACACTTGTCGCTGGCCGTCCGCGAGCGGTCGAAGTCGCGGTTCTGCGCGGCGATGATGGAAAGCACGTACCATCCGTAGGGATCGTCGGGCGCAAGCGTGGTGGCCCTGGTGACGAGTTCGTCGGCCCGCCGGATGGTGGCCGCCGGATCGCTGGTCCAGTTGTTGTTGAAGTCCATGCCGAACCCGAACGCGATCCCGGCATAGGCCGCCGCATAGCCGGGATCGAGGGCGATGGCCCGTTCGAACAATTCCCGCGACCGCGCCACTGACTCCTGCGTTATGTGCCCGCTGAGAATCTCCCGGCCCTGGAGAAAGAGATCGTGCGCCTCGACATTGCCGGCGGAGCCGGTCTCGGCGAGCATGGCCTTCTCCTCCGGCGTCAGCGTGACCCTGAGCGCCTCGACGATGTGGCGCGTCACGTCGTCCTGCACCTCGAATATGTCAGTGAGGTCGCGGTCGTAGCGCTCCGCCCACAAATGCCCGCCGGTTTTTGCATCGATGAGCTGCGCGGTTATGCGCACGCGGTTTCCCGCGCGCCGGATCGAGCCCTCCAGCACCGACCGCACGCCAAGGTCGCGCCCCACCGTGCGGACATCGACGTTCTTTCCCTTGTAGGTGAAGCTCGAATTGCGGGCGATCACGAGGAGCCCGCCGATCTTCGACAGATCGGTGATGATGTCCTCCGTGATCCCGTCGGAGAAATACTCCTGCTCCGGATCGCCCGACATGTTCGTGAACGGCAATACCGCGATCGACCGCACCTCCGCCGGCGCGGCCGCGCCGGACACGCTCACGGGCGCCGCCGAATCGCTGTCCGGATGCCATTTCCACACCCGGATCGGCCGGTCGATGTTCTTTACGCGGACTTCGCCGCCGTCCCGGAAGGCGACGTCGACCCGTCCGCCGACGCTCTCGTTGACGATCGAGGCAACGCACACCCCGCCCGGTTCGGCGAGCGGCTCCAGCCGCGCCGCGACATTGACGCCGTCGCCGTAAATATCGTTGCCGTCGACGATGACATCGCCGAGATTGACGCCGATGCGGAGCACAATTCCCTTTCCGTTCGGCCCCGCCGCCGCCTTGACTGCGCGTTGCACCGCCAAAGCGCAATTGACCGCGTCGACAACGCTGCCGAACTCCACCAGCGCTCCGTCGCCGATCAGCTTCACCACCCGGCCGTTGTGCCGCACAACCGCCGGATCGAATATGGTTTCCCGATGATTCTTCAACGCCGCCAGGGTGCCGGCCTCATCCGCGCCCATCATGCGCGAATAACCGACAACGTCCGCCGCGAGGATCGCGGCGAGCCGCCTGCTGCCCGTCTGCTCAGCCATGCGGCATATCTAGTGGAAATCCGGCGCTCCCGCCAGCCGCGCCGCCCCCTCCGCCAGGAACCCCGGGCATGAAGGCGGTCGACGCCCGGGGCACGTCCGCGCCGTCGCCGCCCCGTCCGTGGCACGCGATGGAGGCGGAAGAGGCCGTCCGGCTGCTCGACACGCGGACCGGCGGACTCAGCCCCGACGAAGCGCGACGGCGGCTTGCCGTCCATGGGCCGAACCGTCTGCCGGCCGCGCGCCCGCCGAGCCTGCTGCGGCGCTTGGCGGCGCAGTTCAACAATGTGCTCATCTACGTGCTTCTGGTGTCCGCCGCGATCACCGCCCTTTTGGGACACGCCGTCGACACCGGCGTGATTCTCGCCGTCGTCGTCGCCAATGCGACGATCGGCTTCATCCAGGAAGGCCGCGCCGAACGCGCGCTCGAGGCGCTGCGCAGCATGGTCACCCTGAACGCGTCGGTGATGCGCGGCGGCCGCCGCACCGTCATCGCCGCGGAGGAGCTCGTTCCCGGGGACATCGTCCTGCTCGAGGCCGGCGACCGCGTACCCGCCGACCTGCGCCTGGTGCGGGCGCGCAACCTTCGAATCGACGAAGCGCTCCTGACCGGCGAGTCGGTACCGGCCAGCAAGGACGTGTCGCCCGTTGCGTCCGAACTGCCGCTTGGCGACCGCAAATCCATGGCCTGGTCCGGCGCGCTGGTGGTCGCCGGCCATGGCATGGGCGTCGTCGTGGCGACCGGCGCGGCGACCGAACTTGGAAAGATCAGCACGCTGCTCGGCACAGTGGAGAGGCTCACGACGCCGCTCGTGCGCCAGATGAACCGGTTCTCGCGGCAGCTCACGGCGATCATCCTGGTTCTGGCCGCCGGCGTCTTTGCCATGGCCGTCCTGGCGCGCGGCTACCGGCTTGCCGACGGGTTCATTGCGGTCGTCGGGCTGGCCGTTGCCGCGATTCCGGAAGGCCTCCCCGCCGTGATGACGATCACGCTGGCGATCGGCGTGCAGCGCATGGCGGCGCGCAACGCCATCATCCGAAAGTTGCCGGTCGTGGAGACCCTGGGTTCCGTCTCGGTGATCTGCTCCGACAAGACGGGGACCCTGACCCGCAACGAGATGACCGTGCGCCGCGCCGTCGTGACCTCCGGACCGGTGGACATCGAGGGCGAGGGCTACGAACCCCGCGGCGGTCTTTCGCGCGGCGGCGACCCGCTCGGGCCCGGCGAGGATCCCCTGCTGACCGAGCTTGCCGTCGCGGCGCTGCTCTGCAACGACGCACGTCTCGAGAAGAGGGGCGCGGACTGGACGGTGGCAGGCGATCCGATGGAAGGAGCTCTCGTTTCCTTCGCACTCAAGGCAGGCCTCGACGCGGAGGAGACGCCGAAACAGATGGTGCGCATCGACGAGATTCCCTTCGACTCCGAACACCGCTTCATGGCCACGCTTCACGCACCTCGCGACGGCGGCAAGCGTGTCTATCTCAAGGGCGCGCCGGAGCGGGTGATGCGGATGTGCACGGCCGAACTTGGCGACGGCGACCCCGAACCGCTGAACCGGGAGCGTTGGCACGCGGCCGTGCATGAGCTCGGATCGGAGGGCTATCGCGTGCTGGCGCTCGCCACCAGGACTCTGCCGAAGGAGGACACGCAGGAACTGCGATTTGCCGATGTAGAGAGCGACCTCGTGTTTCTCGGTCTGGTCGGGCTGATCGACCCGCCCCGCGAGGAGGCGATCCGCGCCGTCGCGGAATGCCACCGGGCGGGAATCGACGTCAAGATGATCACCGGCGACCACGCGGCGACGGCTGCGGCGATCGGCCGGCAGCTTGGGCTTGCCGACCACGACCGCGTCACGACCGGCGAGGAGCTGGAAGCCTGCGACGACGACGCCCTGCGCGAGCTCGTGGCGCACACGGGCGTCTTTGCGCGCGTGAGCCCCGAGCACAAGCTGCGCATCGTCGCCGCACTGCAGGCCGAGGGGCGGATCGTCGCCATGACCGGCGACGGCGTGAACGACGCGCCCGCGCTCAAGCGCGCCGATGTCGGCATCGCCATGGGCAAGAAGGGCACCGAGGCGGCCAAGGAGGCCGCCGACATGATCCTTGCGGACGACAACTTCGCCTCCATCGTGGCGGCGGTGCGGGAAGGGCGGACGGTCTACGACAATCTCAAGAAGGTGATCGGCTGGACGCTGCCGACCAATGGCGGCGAGGCGTTCCTCATCGTCGCCGCGATCCTTTTCGGTCTCACGCTCCCGGTGACGCCCGTGCAGATTCTCTGGATCAATCTCGTCACCGCCATAGCGCTCGGCCTTACGCTCGCCTTCGAACCGACGGAGCCGACTGCAATGTCGCGGCCGCCGCGCAAACCGGACGAGCCCCTCGTTTCCGCGTTCCTGGCCTGGCGGGTGGTATTCGTCTCCGCTCTCTTCGTTGCCGGCGCCTTCGGCATGTTCTTCTGGGCCGGGGCGCGCGGTCTCCCGATCGAGCAAGCGCGCACGATCGTCGTGAACACGATCATCGTCCTGGAAATCTTCTATCTGTTCAGCGTCCGCTATCTCCACATGACGTCGCTGACGCTGCGGGGCATGCTCGGCACGCGCGCCGTCATCATCGGCGTGAGCGCAACGGTCCTGGCCCAGCTTGCCTTCACCTACACGCCCGTCATGCAATGGCTGTTCAGGACGCAGGCGGTTTCGTTCGCCGACGGCGCGATCGTCGTTGCCATCGGCATCCTGCTGCTGATCGTCCTCGAAGTCGAGAAGCTCGTGAGCCGCGCGGTCGTCGGCGACGTCAGGTCTTGAACGCGACCTCCCGGCGCGCCGCGATGACACCCACCGAATAGCCGGCCACCACGTCGATCAGCGCGATGACGACCACGATGAAGAACACCGATGTGTTGAAGCCCGGCACCAGCACGAACGCCATCAGCGCGACGAGGAGGACGAGCAGCGACAGGCCGCGCTCGACGATCGCCTTCTCGTCGGGCGCGGTGGCGCGAATGATCTCGACGAAAAGAGCCACGAGCGCGCCGGCGATGACGATGTCACCGAAAGCCACCGTCCACGGTCCGGACTCCAGCGCCACCGCCGCCAACGGGAACGCAAGCAGCGCGTCGATGCCGTCGACGGCGGGACCGCCGAGCCAGAAAGTCGGCGGCCACAAGGTGACGGCCGCGACCGCCAGGGCATAGATCAGGACGACGAGAGAAGTTGCAGGAACGAGCCGCATCTTGACACCTCCACAAGCGGCGGAGGCTCCCCTGCCGGCACCGGCACGGGATCCGGACCATTGGCCTCGGTCCGGAAGAATGTCCGCCACGCCGCGATTATAGGGAGGACGCTGGCGCGTACCTAGCCGAGGGCGGGAGCCGGTGCGACATGCCAAAAAAGTGTGTCCGCGCGGCCACCGCCGCACCGTTGCGGCGGGCGGGCCGCCGCCGGGAAGCCCTGCTCAACGGCAGAGCACGCGCGTCAGAACCGACCTCATCGCCGCCGGATTGGCGCCCGCTGCGTCCCGCGCGCGCCACGCCACGTAGCCGTCCGGCCGCACCAGTGCCGCGCCCGACTCCGTGACGCCATAGGCTTCCGGGAATGCACCGCGCGGATCGGCAGGATTCCCCGACCGGCCAAGACGATACGCATCGAGGGGCAGATCGAGGGACTTCGCGGCGGCCTTTGCCGCCTCCACCCAGTCCGAACCGCCCGCCCCCGCAACGAACACGAAGCGGCTACCGTAAAGATCGAGGATCGAGAGGTCCTTGCCGCCGCGATCGAGGACGACATGCGGACCCCGCGTCCCCGGGCGCCCCTTCGAGATGCGGGGATCGATATGCGGCTGGCCGTCGTCCTCCGGATCGTCCGGGATCACCGCCGCAGAGCGATAGCGGTTGCCGAGCTCGATGTGGATATCGGGGATAGGCGCCTCGACTCCTTCCATGCCGAGGTCGGGATCGGAGCGCGTGACATAGCGGTTGTAGGCTTGTTCGACGACCATCCTGCCGACCGGCCATCGTTCGGCATTGTAGGTGTCCACCAGCTTCGGCCCGGCGTGGCCCTGCAGGGCAAAGGCGAGCTTCCAGGCGAGGTTCTGCGCGTCCTGCACGCCCGTATTGCCGCCATAGCCGCCGGTCGGCGGCATGGTATGGGCGGCGTCGCCGGCGAGCAGGATCCGCCCCTCCTGGAAGCGCTCGGCGCAATCGGCGACCGCCTTCCATTTCGCGATGTCGAGAACGTTGACCTCGAGGTCGGGATCGCCGACCGCCTGACGCACGAACCTGACCGCCAGCTCCTCGTCGATGATGTCCGCGACGTTCCGCGCGCCGGGCAGCCTGATGTCGCCCACGGTGAAGACCACGAGGAAGCCGCCGAGCCCGGTCTTCTCGAGCCGGAAGAAGCCGCGCAGATCGGAGTTCGTCACATAGATGACGCCGAGATTGCGGTTGCGGAGCGCTTTCGAGCAATCGGCGCGAAAATAGATCGTGACGCTATGCGAGAGCTGGCCGTGCCCCTTCATTCTGATGCCGAGCCGCTCGCGGATCGGACTGCGATTGCCGTCGCACGCGACGACATATTGCGCGCGCACCTTGCTTTCTGCACCGCTTTCTAGGTCGCGCACAGTTCCCGTGACGCCGTCGGCGTCCTGCTCGAGCGACGTGACTTCGCTGAAAAAGCGGAAGTCCACGCCGAGCTCCTGCGCCCGCCTGTAGAGGATCGGCTCCAGCACCTGCTGCGGCATGAACAGCCGCCGTACGGGCGAAAACGCCTCCACGCCCTCGTTGATGTTGGGAATGTAGCGGGCGATCTCGCGCCCGGCGAGCGTCTCCACCGCATTGAGTGCGCCATCCGGATCGTAGAGCGCGTGCGAGGCGGCGGTGGCGTCGCGATCGATGCCGACGATGCGCAGGAGTTCGAGCGTCCGCAGCTGAAAGAATCCGGCGCGGGGATGGATCGCCGTACCCTTGTGCCGCTCGATCGAGAGGACGGGAATGCCATGCCAGGCGAGAAACATCGCCGACGACAGGCCGACCATGCTGGCCCCGACCACGAGAACGGGGATTTCCTTCGGCAGGCTGAGCGGTCCGTTGGCCATCGATCCCTCCCAAGACGACGGAAAGCGGAGGCGGATAGTCCGCAGCGCTCGATCCCGGGTCTTTCAAAAACCCGGTCGCGATGATCAAATAACGGCCAGGTACGCCGACGAGGGAGGAGGGCGACCATGCCCACAGCCGCCGATCCGGCGGTGTCGCCGCCCTTTCCGGTCGGCGAGACGCACGGCATAGCGCTGTGGCCGGGGCACACGCTGTTCGCCCATAGCGACGGGCTTGGCTGGCGCGACGTGTATGTGTCGCTGGCGGCGGAGCGCCCATGGGTCGCGGAACTCAATCCGGTCCGCCACTATTGCCTCGCCTATTGCGTCCACCGGTCCGCGCGCGTGCGGCGCACGGTCGTCGGCGACGGCGCGCCCTGTGAGGCGATCCTGAAGCCCCGCACCTTCGGCGTGGTGCCCGCCGACCGCGTCTCGCGCTGGAACCTTCAGGGCCAGCCGGAGGTCCTGCTGGTCTATTTGAAGCGGACGATGGTCGACGCGCTCGCGGCCGAGATGTTCGGCATGGAGGCGAAGGACGTCGAGCTGCGCCCGCTGCTCGGCGACCGCGATCCGCTCCTGGAACAGCTTGCGCTCGCCCTCCTCTCGGCGCTTCGCCGCCGCGAACGCGACAGCGACGGCCTCTATGCGGACAGTCTGGCGCGCATGGCAGCGATGCAGGTGCTGCGCCATCACACGCTGCGCGCAGGAAGGCCCGCCGCGCCCGCCGACGACCGTCGCACCGTGCCGCCGGGCATGCGGCGGCTGCGCGATTTCATTGAGGCCGCACTCGATTCCGACCTGAGCCTCGCACGGTTGGCATGCGAAGCCGGCATGAGCGCGCACACCTTGCCGCGCGCGTTCCTGCGCGCCTTCGGCGAGACGCCGCACCGTTACGTGCTGCAGCGGCGGCTGGCGCGCGCAAAGGAACTCCTGATCGCGACCGATCTGCCGATTGTCGAGATCGCGCTGGCCACCGGCTTTTCAAGCCAGAGCCACCTCGCCTCGACTTTCCGGCGCCTGACCGGCGTCACGCCCGGCGAGTATCGGAGAGAGGCGGGACGTAGGGCGGATTAGATCCCCGTGGATAGACCGCGTCTTTCGCGTCACATTCTGTCGTCACCCCGGCGAAGCCGGGGTCCATGAGGCAGCGCCATGTTCGGTGAACCGCTTCGTGGATTCCGGCCTTCGCCGGAATGACGCCGAGTGGGCTGTCGAACACTACTTCCCCGCCGCCTTCCGGAGCGCGGCGTTGATGCGCTCCTGCCAGCCTGGACCGTCGGCCTGGAAATATTCGAGCACGTCCCGATCGATCCGGAGCGTCACGGTCTCCCTGAGGCCCGGCAGCGCTGCCGCCTTCGGCCCTTCCGGCAGCGGCGGCGGCTTCGGCCTGAACACATCCTCCGCCGCCTTGAAGGGATCGCGGCCACGTCCCGGTGGTTTCGCCATCACGCCGCTCCTGCCTCCGCCTGCCGGCTCCGCTCCGCGCGCTTGCGCTCGTTCGGGTCGAGGATGGCCTTCCTGAGCCGGATCGATTTCGGCGTCACCTCGACCAGTTCGTCGTCGGCAATATAGGCGAGCGCCTTCTCCAGAGTCATCCGGATGGGCGGCGTCAGCCGCACCGCCTCGTCCTTCCCGGCCGCACGGATATTGGTGAGCTGCTTGCCCTTGAGCACATTGATCTCGAGATCGTTTTCGCGCGTATGCTCGCCGACGATCATGCCGCGATAGACCCTGGTTCCGGGCTCGATCATCATGGGCCCGCGGTCTTCCAGCTTCCACATCGCGTAGGCGACCGCCTCGCCCGCATCGTTGGCGATGAGCACACCCGTGCGCCGTCCCGCGATATCGCCCTTGTATTCGGCATAGGAATGGAACACGCGGTTCATCACAGCCGTGCCGCGCGTGTCGGTGAGAAGCTCGCCCTGATAGCCGATCAGCCCGCGCGTCGGTGCGTGGAACACGAGCCGCTGCCGCCCGCCGCCCGACGGACGAAGCTCGACGAGATCGGCCTTCCGCTGCGACAGCTTGTCGATGACGACGCCGGCATGTTCCTCATCGACGTCGATGACGACCTCCTCGATCGGCTCGTGGAGCTTGCCGGTCCTCTCGTCGCGCCGCATGACCACCTTCGGCCGCGACACGCCAAGCTCGAAGCCCTCCCGCCGCATCGTCTCGATGAGGATCGCAAGCTGCAACTCGCCGCGACCCGACACGACGAAGGCATCCGAATTCGGTGCCGCCTCCACGCGGAGCGCCACATTGCCGGCCGCCTCGCGCAGCAGACGCTCGCGGATGACGCGGCTCTGCACCTTGTCGCCCTCGGTGCCGGCGAGCGGCGAGTCGTTGACCATGAAGGTCATGGAAAGCGTCGGGGGATCGATCGGCTGCGCCTGGAGCGGCTCGCTGACTTCCGGTGCGGCCAGCGTATCGGCGACGTTGAACTGCGCCAGGCCGGCAATCGCGACGATGTCGCCCGCCCCGGCGCTCTCGATCGGCACCCGCTCGATGCCGCGGAAGGCGAGGATCTTCGACACGCGCCCCGTCTCCACGACGTTTCCGGTGCGACCGAACACCTTCACCGGCTGGTTGGCGGCGATCGTGCCGGAGAAGATGCGGCCGGTGATCAGCCGGCCGAGATAGGGATTTGACTCAAGCAGCGTGCCCAGCATGCGGAAGGGGCCGGGCTCCACCTTCGGCTCCGGCACATGGCGAAGGATCAGCTCGAAGAGCGGCGTCATGCCCTTGTCCTTCGGGCCCTCGGGCGACGCCGCCATCCATCCCTGCTTGGCCGAGCCGTAGACGATGGGAAAATCGAGCTGCTCTTCGCTGGCATCGAGCGCGGCGAAGAGATCGAACACCTCGTTGACCACCTGGACCGGGCGCGCGTCGGCGCGGTCGACCTTGTTGATGCACACGATGGGCTTCAGGCCGATCTTGAGCGCCTTGCCGACCACGAACTTGGTTTGCGGCAGCGGCCCTTCCGCCGCGTCGACCAGGACGATCGCGCTGTCGACCATCGACAGGATGCGCTCGACCTCGCCGCCGAAATCGGCATGCCCGGGCGTGTCGACGATATTGATGCGCGTCCCCTGCCACAGGATCGAGGTCGCCTTGGCGAGGATCGTGATGCCGCGCTCGCGTTCGAGATCGTTCGAATCCATGACGCGCTCGGCCACGCGCTGGTTCTCGCGGAACGCGCCGGATTGCTGGAGGAGCCGGTCGACCAGCGTGGTCTTGCCGTGGTCGACATGGGCGATGATGGCGACGTTGCGAAGCGACATGAGATGGGGTCGGTTGGAAATCGGAAGGGCCGCCCCTCGGCGGCCCCCAAGCGCGGCGAATATAGTGATTTCCGGCGGGATTGCCACCCGGAGGCGGGAAACGCGGGTTCCGCTACCAGACCGGGCCCGGCTTTCCGGTTGAGCCGGTGGTGCCGGCAGCCTGCGCTTTCTCGCGGCCGCTCCGCACCATCAGCAGCTCGCCGAGATTTTCGTGGCTGATGTAACCGTAGAGCCGGCCGGACAGGTCGGTCACGGCCACGATCGGCGCCCGCTCCTCGCGCATCAGGTTGAGCGCGGTGGAAAGCCGCGCGCCCGGCCGGATCGTCGGCACCGGCGTCATGACCTCCAGCACGGAGCGCTGCGGGCCGGAGGTCGTCAGCGCCTTGATCATGTCGTCGCGGGTAAGGAAGCCGCGAAGCACCCCGGCGCCGTCGACGATCGGGAATTCGTGCTGGGTCGTGCGGATAAGTGCATTGGCGGCTTCGTCCAGCGTCGCCATCGGTCTCAGACTCTCGAAGGTGCGCACCATCGCCGCCTCGACCGGCAACGAGCGCGCCAGCTCGCTGAGACCGGCCTCCCCCGCCTCCGCGCCAGCCGCGATATAGACGAAGATGGCGATGAAGATGAGGATGGGGTTTCCCCCCATCAGGCCGACGAACCCGAAGAAGAAGGCGAGCGCCTGCCCGATCAGCGCGGCGATCTCGGTTGCCCGCCGCCGTCCGAGCCGGAGCGCCAGCACCGCGCGCAGCACCCGCCCGCCGTCCATCGGGAAGGCAGGGATGAGATTGAACAGCACGAGGAAGATGTTCACTGCCGCCAGCTGGCCGAGGAAGCTGGCGTTCGGGCTGTCGAGCTGCCCGAGCGTCGCCGGATCGACCGTTGCGCCGAGGACAACAATCAGCACCGCGGCGATGACGACATTCACCGCCGGCCCTGCCAGCGCAATCGCGATCTCCTCGCGCGGATTTTCCGGAATGCGCGACAGCCGTGCCAGCCCGCCGATCGGGAGAAGCGTGATGTCCGGGGTCGCGATGCCATAGCGCCGAGCCGCGAACGCGTGGCCGAGCTCATGCAGGACCACGCAGGCGAAGATGGCAATGATGAGCGCAATGCCGTTGAGCGCCGCCGCCGCGCCGCCTGCCACATACTGGGCGATCCCGATCCATGCCAGCAGCAGCAGGAAGGTGAGGTGTATGCGGATGTCGGTACCGCCGACGCGGCCAAGACTGATGGACCAGGACATGCTCGCCTCCGTGGTGTCCGCCGATACTGTCAGCCGGACGGCCGGAAGGAAAGTGCGGCATCGCGCACCGGTCGCGATAGCTTCTGCGGCGCGGGTCTGCTATGCGCGGTCGCCGTCGTCGCCCGCACCGCAAGGAGGACCATGCTTCCCGACAGGCTGACGAAGGGATATCGCGCATTTCTTCAGGGCGCTTTGCCGCCGAACGCGCCCGCTTTGCCGCGCTTGCCGAGCGCGGCCAGCGACCCGAAATCATGGTGATCGGTTGCATCGACTCCCGCGTGTCGCCCGAGATCGTTTTCGACGCCGGGCCCGGCGAGATGCCGGTGGTGCGCAACGTCGCCAATCTGGTGCCGCGCTACGAGCCCGACCGCGACTGGCAGCACGGCACGAGCGCCGCGCGGGAGTTTGCCGTGCAGGCGCTTGGTTTGCGCCACATCGTGGTGCTCGGGCACGCCGATTGCTGCGGGATCCGCGCCTTCGCCGACGAGCGTCACCCGCTGTCGCCGGGCGATTTCATCGGCCGCTGGATGGCGCAGATCGCGCCTGCCGCCGCCCTCGGCCCTCGCCCCCGGGACAACGACGGCGGCTACCTTCGCCGGCTCGCCTCCATCGAGCACATCCTTGCCAATCTGACGACCTTCCCGTGGATCCGGTCCGCCGTCGAACGCGGTGCCCTTCATCTGCACGGCGCACATTTCGGGATCGCCACGGGCCAGTTGCTCGTGCATGACGGGCCGGCTGGCCGGTTTGCGCCGGTGGCGCCGTGACAGTTCGCGGGGCGGTGATATCCTGCCGCGCGGAGAACCGGCCATGACGGAGCTCGCGGGTTGGAAGCAGGCGGTCTCCCGGGCGCTGGAGGGAACCCACCCGCGCCTGGGGCATACCGTCGGTCTGGCGATCCAGGCGCTCGTCGTGACGTCGCTGATTGCGCTCGGCCTCGAAACGATTCCCGACCTGTCCCCCGCGGCGGTCGCCGCTCTGTGGACCGTGGAGATCGTCGTCGTCGCGATATTCACGGTCGAATACGCCCTGCGCATCGCCGTCGCTCCGAAGCCGTGGCGCTACGTTTTCAGCTTCTGGGGAATCGTCGATCTGCTGGCGATCCTCCCCTTCTATCTCCTGCTTCTCGTCGATCTCCGCTGGTTCCGGATATTGCGGCTGTTGCGGCTGCTGCGCATCCTGAAGATCGCCCACTACTCCGCGGCGGCAGACCGCATCCTTCTGGCGCTCCGGCTGGTGGTTCCGGAGCTGGCGGTGTTCGCGCTCGTCGCGATGAGCGTGACCTATCTCTGCGCCTTCGGCATCTATTTCTTCGAGCACCCGGCCCAGCCGGAAAAATTCGCCTCCGTCTTCCATGCGATGTGGTGGGCCGCGATCACGCTGACGACCGTCGGCTATGGCGACATCTATCCGATCACGCTGGGCGGGCGGATTTTCACCATGCTGATGCTGTTCGTCGCGTTGGGCGTTGTCGCAGTGCCGACCGGCCTCGTCGCCTCGGCATTGTCGCATTTCCGGGAAGAAGAGCGTCAGCGCCGGGCGGAAGAGCGGGCCAGGAAGAAGGAGGCGCCCGACCGCCCGGACAAGGACTAGGCTAGCGCTTCAGACGATCCCGCGCGGCAAGTGTCCGCAGGCGGAGCGCGTTGAGCCGGATGAAGCCCGCCGCGTCCTTCTGGTCGTAGGCGCCGCGATCGTCCTCGAAGGTGACGAGCGCGTCCGAATAGAGCGACTTCGGCGATTTCCGCCCGGAAACCATGACATTGCCCTTGTAGAGCTTGAGGCGGACCGTTCCTTCCACGTTCGCCTGGCTCCGGTCGGCCATTGCCTGGATCATTTCCCGCTCCGGCGAGAACCAGAACCCGTAATAGACGAGCTCCGCGTAGTGGGGCATCAGCGAATCCTTCAGATGCATCGCCTCGCGGTCGAGCGTGAGCGATTCGATGGCGCGATGCGCGACATGCAGGATCGTTCCGCCAGGCGTTTCGTAAACGCCGCGCGACTTCATTCCGACGAAGCGATTCTCGACCAGATCGACGCGCCCGATCCCGTTGTCGCGGCCGAGCGCATTGAGCCGCGTGAGCAGCGCCGCCGGCGGCAGTGCCTCGCCGTCGACCGCGACCGGATCGCCGTTCCGGAACTCGATTTCGACATGTGTCGCCTTGTCCGGCGCGTCCTCCGGCGCGATCGTGCGCTGATAGACATAGGGCGGCGGCTCGACCCAGGGGTCCTCCAGTACCTTCCCTTCGGAAGAGGAGTGCAGGAGATTGGCGTCGACCGAGAACGGCGCCTCGCCGCGCTTGTCCTTCGGCACCGGGATCTGGTGCTTCTCCGCGAAGTCGATCAGATCCGAGCGCGACCTGAACTGCCATTCGCGCCACGGCGCGATCACCCGCACGTTCGGGTCCAGCGCATAGGCCGTCAGCTCGAAGCGCACCTGGTCGTTGCCCTTGCCGGTTGCACCGTGCGCAATGGCATCGGCACCGCTCTCATGCGCGATCTCGACGAGGCGCTTGGCGATCAGCGGCCGCGCGATCGACGTTCCGAGCAGATAGGCGCCCTCATAGAGCGCGTTCATGCGGAACATCGGAAAAACGAAGTCGCGCACGAACTCCTCGCGCAGATCCTCGATGCGGATGTCGCGCACGCCCATCTGCTCGGCCTTCTTCCGCGCCGGCTCGAGCTCCTCGCCCTGTCCGAGATCGGCCGTGAAGGTGACCACCTCGCACCGGTAGGTCTCCTGCAGCCATTTCAGGATGATCGAGGTGTCGAGCCCGCCCGAATAGGCAAGCACCACCTTCTTGACGTCGGCCATGGAAGCGCGCCCCGCGGGGGAAGGGATACCGGCCGCGCTTATAGGACGGCGCGCGGCGGTGGGGCAACCGCCACGCCCGGTTAGCTGCGCGCCGCTCCCGGCGCTAGGCCGATCGCAGCGCGGATGGCCCGCCCCGCCCGCGCGAGCCGTGCCTCCTGCCGCTCGTCGCTGAGCCAGTCCGGCGGGTTGGCGATGAGGAACCGGTGGGCGACGGCGACGACCAGCGCCATCACGCCCCAGCTCAGCAGCACGTCCGACAGGAAGTGCGCGCCGAAGGCGATACGATTGAGCGAGATCGCCACGACATAAACGACGGCCGGAACGAAAGTGACCCGCCGGATGTGGGGCGGCGCCACCATCCAGATCGCGAAAATCCAGAACGCCGACGAGCCTTCGCCGGACACGAAGGAACAGTTGCGCACGCATTCGCCGCTGAAGTCGCCGGCCCGGACGAACGGCAGCTCGCCGCCGAACTGGTCCACATGGACCGGGCGCGGCCGCCCCGAATATCCCTTCAGGAGCCAATTGACGATGAGCACGTTCCCGACCACGAGCGTCGTGATGAGGAAGGTGGAGATCTGCGGCCGGATCAGGCTCGGCTGGTCCGGAAGAGCGAGCTTGAGCACGATGCTGGCAAAGAGCGTCGCCATCGTCACGGTAATGACCACATTGTTGAGCTGCCGGAGCGCGCGGAAGATTGGCAGGCGCGCCACCGGAAATCCGTACTCCGGGTCGTGGAACAGCCACGTGGCCCAGATGTCGAGCTGCGGCAGGGCCGCAAAGATTGCCGCGACGATCAGAATGAACAGTATGGAAAGGACGATCGGGTCGAACCGGTAGCCGCCGATCGTCACGCCTTGCTCGAAATCCATGCGGAGCCCCCGCCTGCCGTGTCCCGATTAAGCCACGGCCGGAGAGGCCGGTCCACGCGAAGGCGCGAACAATCTTAACCGTGCGTGGCCGGGTCTTGCCGAGCGAACCCGGCGCCGGCGCGCCGTCCCGAAATCAGCCAGTAGACGAACCCGCCCGCGAAACCGGCCGCAAGATAGACCGGAACGTAGGTCTCGAATCGAACGTCCTCCGCTCCGGCAGCCGGCAGCGCCCATCCCGCGAGCCCGAGACCGCCGCCGATCAGGAGCCAGACGACGATCGACCGCCAGCGCCAGACCTCGGACGCAACGATAGCGACCGCCATCGGCAGCACGGCGAATCCGCCGACCAGGATGGCGCCGATCAGCGAATAGACGAGGCGCTCCGCCGGATCGAGCGGCGCGCCGCCCGTCGAGCCGGCGAGCAGCACCGCCGTCGCCGCCAGTACGGCCAGAATATAGCCGGCGGGAATGAGGAAGAAGACGCGGACGAAGGCGGTCACGCGCTAATCGCCCGCCGGGATCATCGCCTCGAGCGCCAGGCGCTCGCGCACGCGCAACCGCTCGCTCTCGCTCCTGAGCTGGCCGCAGGCCGCGAGGATGTCGCGCCCGCGCGGCGTGCGGATTGGCGAGGCGTACCCTGCCCGGTTCACGATCTCCGCGAAGCGTTCGATCGTGTCCCAGTCCGAACACTCGTAATCCGTGCCCGGCCACGGATTGAACGGGATGAGATTGATCTTGGCCGGAATCCCGGAAAGAAGGCGCACCAGCTCGCGCGCCTCGGCGGGCGAGTCGTTGACGCCCTTCAGCATCACATATTCGAACGTGACGCGCCGCGCGTTGGAGAGCCCCGGATAGGCGCGCACGGCCGCCAGCAGCTCCGCGATCGGATATTTCCTGTTGAGCGGCACCAGCACGTCGCGAAGCTCGTCCGTCACCGCATGGAGCGAGATCGCGAGCATGACGCCCATTTCCGCACCCGCGCGCGGAATCTCCGGCGCCACGCCCGAGGTCGACAGCGTGATCCGCCGCCGCGACAGCGCGATGCCCTCGCCGTCGGCCGCGATCGACAGCGCGTCGCGCACATTGTCGAAATTGTAGAGCGGCTCGCCCATCCCCATCATCACGATGTTGGAGACAAGCCGCTGGTCGCCGTCGCCGAAATCGCCGAGTCGCTCGCGCGCCAGCAGGATCTGCCCGACGATCTCCTCCGCCGTGAGATTGCGCACCAGTTTCTGCGTGCCGGTATGGCAGAACGAGCAGTTGAGCGTGCAGCCGACCTGGCTCGAAAGGCAGAGCGTGCCGCGCCCCTCCTCCGGAATATAGACTGTCTCGATCTCGACCGGCCGCCCCGCGCCCCGCGGCGGAAACCGCAGCAGCCATTTTCGCGTGCCGTCCGCCGATATCTGCTCGGTGACGATCTCCGGACGCGCCAGCGTGAAGCGTTCGGCAAGCACGGCGCGAAGGTCCTTCGACACATTGGTCATCGCCGAAAAATCGGTGACGCCGCGCCCGTACATCCAGCGCCAGAGCTGCGCGGCGCGCATGCGGCGCTGGCCCTCGGGCACGCCGGCCGCGCCCAGTGCCTGGGCAAGCCGCGGCCGGGTGAGGCCGATGAGCGAGGGCTTCTCGGCTCCGATCGGCGCAAGGGTCTGCTGGGTGGAGGCGGCTGCCGTCATCGCCGCCTCATATAGTGGGAAATCTCGGTCGGCGCGAGCGGCGCGGACCCGATCCGGCCGGGAATGAAGGCTACTGGCAGGCCTTGGCGACGGAGTCGAGCGCCGCGCTGATCCCCGACAGCGAGTAGTAGTCCACCGTGTTGGTGCCGCGCCGCGACGTGCCCTTCACCACCATCCTGGAGCCGGCCCTCAATGCGGCAACGAGGACGCTCTCCTCGTTGACGTTCTCCACCCAGGCACCGTCGTCCTTGGTGAACATCACGAATGTCTTGCCGTCGATGTCGACGGAGACCTTGGAGTCCTGCTTGAGCGGGTAGCCGATCAGAACGCTGACCTCGTTGCTGACCCGGTCCGCCGGCCGGGTCGACACCATGAAGAAGATCGGATCGCGATTGACGTTCTTGGGTTCGGTGTCCTTCGGCTGCGACGCCGCATAGCACACCTTGCCGCGCCCGTCGGTGTAGGCGTAGGCGGTCCAGTCCTTGAAGACGCCGAGCCTGGTCGGCGTTTGCGCTGCGGCGGTCGCCGTGGATGCGAACAGCACCAGGGCGACGGTCGAAAACCAGCGTAGCTGCATGAGAGTCCCACCTGTTTCAATGCGTCGGGTCTAGCACGCCGCCCCCGGCAACGACCCCCTCAAAGCTGGCCCCGATTGGATTACCAATCCGTGAATGTACTTCGCTCGCCTGCCCGCCCGGCGCGCATCCGCGTTTCTCAACGAAAGAATGAGGCGACAGTGTGAACTCCCCGCCGCCGGTGAAGAGCGGCGCTCACGCCGCGGACGCCGGCGGTCCGTTGTCGGCAAGCGCCCGCCGTGCCGCCTCGCGATGCACCGGGCGGATATGCGCCTTGACCAGCGCCAGCGTGGCGACGAGGACCGTGACGTCGTCGGTGAACCCGACTGCCGCAAGAAGATCCGGGATCGCGTCGAGCGGCAGCACGAAATAGGCAAGGGCCCCCAGCAGAATGGCGCGCACACGCGGCGGCGTCGCGGGATCGAGTGCGCAGTAGTAGCCGGCCACCAGCTCCTCGGCGAACGGGATCGCGCGGACCGCACGCCTGAGCGTCTTCCAGAACCCCTTGCGGACCCGCCTTTCGCGGGCGGCATCGTCCTCGGGCCCTAGGATTTCGCCGTATTTGATGTCGTCCATGCCGGTCCCCGAAGGGCCCCCTCGCCGACAAGATGGGCCTGCCGCGTTGCGCCCGCAAGCGAATTAGTCGCCGGCGATCCGGTCCATGGCCTCGGCGAGCGCGATGTCGCGCTCCGTCAGGCCGCCTGCCTCGTGCGTGGAGAGTGTCACCGCCACGGTCCGGTAGACGTTCGACCATTCCGGATGATGGTCCATTTTCTCCGCGGCCAGCGCCGCCCGCGTCATGAACCCGAACGCCGCGTTGAAATCGGCGAAGCGGAAGGTCCGCGCGATCGCGTCGCGGCCCTCGACTGTCTTCCATTTGGGAATCCGGGCGAGCGCCGCCCGCCTTTCCTGCTCCGACAAGAGCTTCGCCATCAGCCGATCTCCAACGGCGCCAGGGGGTAGGCGTCCTCAACCAGATAGGGGCCGCCGCCCGTCTGGTTGCGCGACGAGAAGAGCACGAAGCGATCCACCGGAAACGCCGCGGTCGTGAACCCGCCGCGCAGACTCAGATATTCCGCCACCTCCTCCGCCGACGTGCCGCGCAGCCGCGCCAGCGTGACGTGCGGCATGAATTTGCGCGTCTCCGGCGGCAGGCCGATGCGCTGCATGATGCGCTCGAGCTCCGCCTGCAGCTCGCCGAGCGCCGGCGGAACGGTCGCGCGCGCCACGATGGCGTGTGGCCTGCGGGAGCCGAAGCTGCCAAGCCCCTCCAGCGCCACGGAGAAGGCAGGCCGGCGTACGCGTGAAAGCCGATCGGCCACCTCGTCCGCCATGCGCTCGTCGATGTCGCCGATGAAGCGGAGCGTCAGGTGATAGCTGTCCGGCTCCGTCCAGCGCGCGCCCGGCAGGCCGCCGCGAAGCAGCGCCAGCGCCTCGCCGATGGCCGGGGGGATCTCGATGCCGGTGAACAGGCGCGGCATGGGTCGCTCTCCATCGGAAATTGACGGCCGACTCAAGGGGCGCGTGCGGCCGGAGCTTCGCGCCCCTTGGGGCCGGCTGTAAAGATAAGCATTGCCTGCCGCGCTGCGAGGCGGCGGCCCGGTATTGCCGAATCTTAAGGAATCGACGGGACTTTCGGCCTTGTACCGCGCGGCCGCCCGGACCATATTGGCACCAAGTCCGCCCGCGCGCGGGCCGTCCCAAGGAGAGGAAATCTCGATGGCGAACTACGACAACCAGGCGCGTTACGGCACCCCGGCCCAGGCCGGCGTCGGCGTGATCGACGAGGGCCTGCGCGCCCACATGCTCCGCGTCTACAACTACATGGCGATCGGTCTGGCGCTGACCGGCGTCTTCGCGTTCGGCACCTATTCGATCGCCTTCCAGGAAGTGGGCGGACAGCTCGCCTACACGGCCATCGGCCAGGTGCTGTTCGGCTCGCCCCTGATGTGGGTGATCGTGCTCGCCCCGCTGGCGATGGTTTTCTTCCTGAGCTTCAGGATCGGCAGCCTCAGCGTCGGTGCCGCGCAGACGGCCTTCTGGGTATTCGCCGCGCTGCTTGGCGTATCGCTTGCCACGATCTTTGCGGTCTACACGATGACGAGCATCACCCAGGTGTTCTTCATCTCTGCCGCCACCTTCGGCGCCATGAGTCTCTGGGGCTACACCACCAGGCGCGATCTGACGGGCTTCGGCTCGTTCCTGTTCATGGGCCTTATCGGGCTCATCGTCGCGATGCTGGTGAACCTGTTCCTCCAGTCATCGGCGCTGGGCTTTGCCGTATCCGTGATCGGCGTTCTCGTGTTCGTCGGCCTGACCGCCTACGACACGCAGAAGATCAAGGAGATGTACTATGCCGGCGACGACGGCACGGTCGCCGGACGCAAGGCGATCATGGGGGCGCTCAGCCTCTATCTCGACTTCATCAACCTCTTCCTGATGCTGCTGCGCCTGTTCGGCCAGAGCCGGAACTAGCGGCGCAAGTCACATCGGGTGAAACCGAAGGGCGCGGGTCTCCCGCGCCCTTTCTGTTTGCAGGCCCGGCCGCTAACTTCGGCCGCCATGTCCGCGCTCTGCATCCGCTTTGCCGTCGAATCCGACATGCCGTCCGTAGCGGCGATCTACGGCGAGGCCGTTCGGAACGGCACGGCCACCTTCGAGATCGATCCCCCCGGGATTGCCGAGATGACCGCCCGCTGGCGGCGCCTGACGGAGGGGGGCCATCCCTGGCTGGTGGCCGAGGCGGATGGGCGCGTCGTGGGCTATGCCTATGCCGGCCCCTTCCACACCCGTCCTGCCTATCGGCACACCGTCGAGGATTCGATCTACTTCGACGCCCCGGCGCGAAACGCCGGGCACGGCACCGCGCTTCTCACCGCGCTGATCGCCGAGGCCGAGGCGCGCGGCTTCCGGCAGATGATCGCGACCATCGGCGACTCGGGCAACGCAGCCTCCGTGAGGCTCCACGCCCGCTGCGGCTTCCGTCCGGTGGGCACGTGGCGCGATGTGGGCTGGAAGCACGGTCGCTGGCTGGACGTCGTGCTGATGCAGCGCCCGCTCGGACCCGGCGCCAGCGCCCCGCCGCGCGGCTGATCTCAGACCGGGACGAGCCGCGGGCGCCGGTCCAGTGCCCTGAGCACATGCGCAAGATCGTGCCCCCGCTTCAGGATCGTGCCGCCCGCCGCGACCACGGCGTAGGCCCCCTGCCGGCGCGCGTGCCGCGGCTGCTTTTCGATGCGGAAGAGGGGCACTTCGGAGGCATGGCGGTAGATCGAGAACACCGCCCGCTCCGCAAGGCAGTCGATCGCATAGTCGCGCCACTCGCCGGCGGCGACCTTGCGGCCGTAGATGCGCAGGATCTGGTCGAGTTCGGTGCGGTCGAAGGCGATGGCGGAAGTTTCCGCCTTTTCAAGGGGATGAGCGGCAAGGGCCACGACGCTGCCCCTGCCGCCGGAGCGTTCGATTTCGTCACCTTCGCGCAAAGCACGCCTCCGCTTGTCGCAATTGCTTCATGATCGTCCCGTTTCCTGGCCGAGGCAAGCGCTCGCGGGACGGCCGGATTTGCGCTTTTCCCCGAATCTCCACCGGCGTCGAAAAAATTCTTGTTTTTGCCTACTTTCAGCCTTTGCCAAGCCACGGCACGCAGCCAATATACATGCCGTTGCCTCAGACGGTCCGGTTTGGCGCAGGCTTCGGATTTCTCAGCCCCCCAGCCCCCCGGGGTCTATACGCCGAACCGGACCACCTTCTCTGAGGACAGTTCAATCCCCCAGAGTAAGAGCTGGGCCGGCCGAAAGCCGGCCCTTCTTTTTGCCCGACCGCCGGGGCTTGAACCCGCGCCGCGCCTTCGCGATATCAGCGCGCGGATTCCTTCTGCCCACCCGGACGCCACCATGCCCGAAACGGAAACCGCGGCAGCCGGCGAGACCCGGCCCTTCGGGGCGGAGGTCGCTCGCCTTCTCCACCTGATGGTCCACTCGGTCTACACCGACCGGGACATCTTTCTGCGCGAACTGATCTCCAATGCCGCGGACGCCTGCGAAAGGCTGCGCACGCTGGCGCTCGACCGGCCCGAGCTGCTCGCCGCCGACAGTGCCTTCCGGATCGTTCTCGTTCCCGACAGGACGGCCGGCACGCTGGCCGTCGAGGACAACGGCATCGGCATGGACCGGCAGGAGATGATCGACAATCTCGGCACCATCGCCCGCTCCGGCACGCGCGCCTTTGTCGAGAGCCTCAGGCCGGGCGAAGGCGCCGGACTGATCGGCCAGTTCGGCGTCGGCTTCTATTCGGCATTCATGGTGGCAAGCACGGTGGAAGTCGTTTCGCGGCCGGCCGCCAGACCCGGAGAGGCCTGGCGCTGGCGCTCCGACGGCAAGGGCGATTTCACCGTCGAGCCGGCCGATCCCGCGAACGCGCCCGCGCGCGGCACGCGCGTCGTGCTGAAGCTGACCGACGAGGCCAGGCAATACGCGGAGGAAGCGACGCTCGAGCGCGTGGTCGCGACCTGGTCGGCGCACGTGCCCGTGCCGATCCGGCTTCGGCTCGGCGGCGGCGCGGTGGAGAAGACGCTCGCCGACGGCACCGCGCTCTGGCGCAAGCCCCGCGCCGAGGCGACCCCCGCGCAATACGCCGAGGCCTACCGGCAGCTCAGCGGCAATTTCGACGAGCCGGCGCTGACGCTGCACTACCGCGCCGAAGGCCGGCACGAATACGCGGCCCTTCTTTTCGTGCCTTCGCAGAAGCCTTTCGATCTGTTCGATCCGGAACGCCGCACGCGCGTGAAGCTCTATGTGCGCCGCGTGTTCATCACCGACGAGGCGCCGCTCCTCCCCGCTTGGCTCCGCTTCGTGCGCGGCGTCATCGATTCGGAGGACCTGCCGCTCAACATCTCCCGCGAGATGCTCCAGAAGAACCCGCTGGTGGAACAGATCGGCAAGGCGGTCGCGAATCGACTGCTTTCCGAGCTGGAAAAGCTCTCCGCCGACGACTCCGCGAAATTCGCGACGCTTTGGGAAGCGTTCGGTGCGGTGCTGAAGGAAGGTCTCTACGAGGCGCCCGAGCGCCGCGACCAGCTGTTCAGGATCGCCCGTTTCCGTTCCACCGCGGGCACCGGATGGCGAAGCCTCGCCGACTACGTGAAGGACCTGCGGCCCAACCAGACGCGCATCTACTATCTCCTCGGATCGGACGAGGCCGCCGCGCGCTCGAGCCCGCACCTCGAGGGATTCCGCAAGCGCGGCGTCGAGGTGCTCGTCCTCACCGATCCGGTCGACGCATTCTGGGTACGCACCGCGGTCGGCTACGAGGGCAAGCCCTTCCAGTCGGTGACGCAGGGCGGCGACGATCTGTCCGCCATCCCGCTCGCCGGCGAGGAGCCCCCGCCGGATGCAGCGGCGGACAGCGCCGTCGCGACGCTTGCCGCGCGTTTCAGGACGACGCTCGGCGATCGCGTCAGCGCGGTGCGCGCATCGAACCGCCTCTCCGACAGTGCAGTGTGCCTCGTCGCGCCCGAACTCGGACCCGATCGCGAGCTGGAACGCATCCTCGCCCGGCACCGGCCGCTCGACAAGCGCGTTGCGCCCGTGCTGGAGCTGAATCCCGTCCATCCGCTGATCAAGGCACTGGCGGCAAAGGCTGTCGCGGGCGAGGCGCAGGCGGTGCTCGACGACGCCGCGATCCTGCTTTTCGGCCAGGCGTGCATTCTGGACGGCGAGCCGCCCGGCGATCCGGCCGACTTTGGCGCGCGGATCGCCCGTCTGCTCAACGAGCGGCTGGGCTGACCGGGACCGGGCTCAGCCGGTCGCGTTGAAGTAGGCGCGCTCCAGCATCGCGCGGCACTCCTCCGCCTGCCGCCGCACTGCAGGATCGCACCGCTCGCCGATATCCCGAAGATCCCGGATTGCCGCGTCCACCGCCGTCAGAAGATCGATCTCAAAGTACCCGTCCGCATCGGCCTTTGCCGGAAACGAGATCACGTCACCCATCAACGCCCTCGCGCGCCGCAGAATCGAGAACGACCCCTGACGCGCATTGGGCCAGCGAAAGGTAATTTGCCGGTTAAGGCCGGGACCCGTATCCGTAGCCGTTGCGCCGGACCGCCATGGCCGCGCCGAGGATGGTGCCCGGCAGGCCGCCGGATGCCACCGTTTGCAGAAGCACGGCGCAGCCGTCCGCCCCGCTTTCGTAAAGCTCCGCCTGCGGCAGCGAGAGCGAGATTTCCTTGCCCTTCCACATCTGCAGGCGCTGCAGCTTGCGCACCACGTTGTAGTAGGTGATCGTCCGGCCGCTGTTCTCGCCGTGCCCGATCTGCACGGTCCTCGACCGGTCGAAGAGAATGAGCCACAGCACACCCTTCATCGGCCACGAACCCGTGGTCGCGCCGACCTCGATGTTGACCGCATCGTCGGAAAGCGAGATCGCGACCGGGACCGGCAGTCCCCCGGCCGCATCCGAATCGCGGATCGCCTGGCCGATGGCGGCTGCGTTGCTGCCGACCAGATGTTTCATGCCGTTGACGACCATCTGCGGCGTGTAGACCTGGGTGTCGCCGAACTTGCGCGCATAGTCGCGCTGCCGCTCGGTATTCTCGTGACTCGCCAGCGTGTCCTTCCAGCCGAGATAGTCCCAGATCTCGACCGAGAACGAGAGCGCGATCACATCGTCGCGATAGGCGTAGGTGCCGAGCAGCTTGTCGGCAGGCGGACAGCTCGAGCAGCCCTGGCTCGTGAAAAGCTCCAGCACCGCCTTCGGGCCGGCGAGGGCGCCGTCGGCGAACGCCGCGAGCCCCGCCCCGAGCAGCAGGGCGACGGGAATCGCGCCAATGCCTCCGCCGAATTTCATATCCCGAACGCCCCTGCAAAAAACGGAGCGCTTTCGCCGCCCCGTTGGAAAATCAGGCAAAAACTAGTGCCGGCCCCCGGTCAAGGCCAGTCACGTTAGGGTGAGACGCCGCAACTCTCCAGAACGGAATCCCTCATCCGAACGTGTCTATGCCGCGAGCTGGCGCAGCACATAGTGAAGGATGCCGCCGTTCCGGAAGTAGTCGAGCTCGTCGAGGGTGTCGATCCGGCAGAGGAGCGGCACCGCGACCGTCTTTCCGCCGTCAAGGATAATATCCGCCGTCAGCCGCTGTCTGGGCTTCAGCCCGGCGGCAAGGCCGCGGATCGACACGACCTCCTTCCCCGTCAGGCCGAGGCTCTGCCAGGACGTACCCTCCTCGAAGGTGAGCGGCAGCACGCCCATGCCGATCAGATTGGAGCGGTGGATGCGTTCGAAGCTCTGCGCGATCACCGCGCGCACGCCGAGAAGGCGGGTGCCCTTCGCGGCCCAGTCGCGCGAGGAACCGGTACCGTATTCACGGCCCGCGAACACGACGAGCGGCACGCCTTCCTGCCGGTAGCGCATGGCCGCATCGTAGATTGGCATCTGTTCGCCCGACGGATAGTGGATCGTGACGCCGCCCTCCACGCCGGGAACCATCTGGTTCTTGATGCGGATGTTCGCGAACGTGCCGCGCATCATCACCTCGTGATTGCCGCGCCGCGTACCGTACTGGTTGAAGTCGGCCGGCTTGACGCGATGGGCGATGAGGTACTGGCCGGCCGGACTTGCAAGCTTGATGGAGCCGGCGGGCGAGATGTGATCGGTGGTGATGGAATCGAGGAAGAGCCCGAGCACGCGCGCGCCGACGATGTCGGAAACCGGTTCCGGCGTGCGCTGCATGCCGACGAAATAGGGCGGGTTCTGGATGTAGGTCGACTCGGCGCTCCAGTTGTAGGTGAGCCCGCCCGCAACCTCGATCGCTTTCCAGTTGCGGTCGCCTTCGAACACGTCGGCGTATTTCTCGCGGAACAGCCGCTCGGTGATGGTCCGCCGCACGAAATCGGCGATCTCCTGCGCACTCGGCCAGATGTCCCTGAGATAGACCGGCTTGCCGTCGCTTCCAGTGCCGAGCGGCTCGTTGGCGATGTCGACGAGCATCGAGCCGGCGAGCGCGTAGGCCACGACCAGCGGCGGCGAGGCGAGATAGTTGGCGCGCACGTCCGGGTTGATGCGGCCCTCGAAATTGCGGTTGCCGGAAAGCACCGCGACGCAGACGAGATCGCCGGCCGCGATCGCGGCCGAGATTTCGTCGGGCAGCGGACCCGAATTGCCGATGCAGGTCGTGCATCCGAAGCCGACAAGGTTGAAGCCGAGCGCGTCGAGGTCGGCCTGCAGACCCGACTGCGCGAGATAGGCGCCGACGACCTGGCTGCCGGGTGCGAGCGATGTCTTCACCCACGGTTTCGTCCTGAGGCCGCGCCGGACGGCATTGCGCGCCAGCAGACCCGCGCCGATCATCACGAAGGGATTTGACGTGTTGGTGCACGACGTGATCGCCGCGATCGCCACGTCGCCGTGGTCGAGCTTGTAGGAGGTGCCGGGCACGCCGACCTCCTTCCGGAGATCTGCCGGATTCTTCCTGAACTCCTTCTCGAAGGCTTCGATGAAGCCGGCCTTCGCCCGCGACAGCGCCACGCGGTCCTGCGGCCGCTTTGGCCCCGCGATCGACGGCTCCACCGAGGCAAGATCGAGCTCCAGCGTCGAGGTGAACTCCGGATCGGGCGTCTCCGGCGTGCGGAATATGCCCTGCGCCTTCGCATAAGCCTCTACGAGGGCGATCGTTTCCGGGTCGCGTCCGGTGAGCGCGAGATAGCGCAGCGTCTCCCTGTCGATCGGGAAGAATCCGCAGGTGGCGCCGTATTCCGGCGCCATGTTGCCGATCGTCGCGCGGTCCTCCACCGGCATGGCGTCGAGCCCCGGCCCGAAGAATTCCACGAAGCGCCCGACCACGCCATGCTGCCGCAGCATCTGCGTCACGGTCAGCACGAGGTCTGTGGCGGTGACCCCTTCGCGAAGGCTCCCCGTCACCTTGAAGCCGACGACCTCCGGTATCAGCATCGAGATCGGCTGGCCGAGCATCGCCGCCTCCGCTTCGATGCCGCCGACGCCCCAGCCCAGCACCGACAGGCCGTTCACCATCGTCGTGTGCGAATCGGTGCCGACCAGCGTGTCGGGGAAGGCGAACGTGGCGCCGCCGTCGTCCCTCGTCCACACCGTGCGCGACAGATATTCGAGATTGACCTGATGGCAGATACCGGTGCCCGGCGGCACGACGCGGAAATTGTCGAACGAGCCCTGCGCCCATTTCAGAAAACGATAGCGCTCGCCATTGCGTGCATATTCGAGCTCGACATTGTGCGCAAAGGCCATCGGCGTCCCGAACTCGTCGACGATCACCGAATGGTCGATGACGAGATCGACCGGCACCAGCGGATTGATGCGTTTGGGGTCGCCGCCGAGCTGGCGCATGGCGTCGCGCATTGCCGCCAGATCGACCACCGCCGGCACGCCCGTGAAATCCTGCATCAGCACGCGTGCCGGCCGGAATGCAATTTCCCGCTCGCTGGTGCGTTGCGCCAGCCATTCGCCCATCGCCCGAATGTCGTCGGCCTTCACCGAGCGCCCGTCCTCGTTGCGGAGCAGGTTTTCGAGAAGGACGCGGAGCGAAAACGGAAGCCGGGAGACGCCGGCAACGCCGTTCGTCTCCGCCGCCGGCAGGCTGAAATACTCGTAGCGCCGCGATCCGACCTGAAGTGTCTTGCGTGTTTTGAAGCTGTCGAGCGATGCGCTGGTCACGGCCTGCTCCGTCGGGCTGCGGGTGTGGGGGGCGGCAGACGCCGCGTCATGGGAGCGGAAGCCGCGCCAGAGTGTGCGTCAATGCGGGCCGCCGCTCGAAGGACGGCGGCGTTATAGTGAATCCCGGGACGGGAGGCCAGATCGTCCGTTCCCGGACTTGCCAGAATCGCATCTGCGCGGTCTAACCCGCACCGCGAATGCCACGCCGACGACGGAGCCTCGCTTGTTGCGCCTGACCGCCACCGACATTGCGTGCGAACGCGGCGGGCGGGCGGTCTTCCCCCGCCTGTCGCTCTCGGTCGGTCAGGGAGAACTGCTGGCCGTGATCGGCCCCAACGGCTCTGGCAAATCGAGCCTGCTGCGCCTGCTCGCCGGCTTGCTGCGCCCGAGCGCCGGCGAGATCCGCCTCGAACCCGGGGACGACCGCCCGCGCTCGCATCGCATGCACTATCTTGGGCATCTCGACGGGCTGAAGCCCGGATTCACGGTTGCCGAGAATCTCGATTTCTGGCGAAGGCTCGACGACCGGCCCGACCGCCCGGTCGCGGAAGCGCTTGAGGCGGTCGGACTGCGCGGACTTGCCGAGACCCCGGTCCACTATCTTTCGGCCGGACAGCGCCGGCGCGTTGCCATCGCCCGCCTGCTCGTCACCCATCGCCCGGTCTGGCTCCTCGACGAACCCGCGGCGAGCCTGGATTCCGCCGCCGAGGGCCGGCTCGGTGCGATCGTCGCTGCCGCGCAGGAGCGCGGCGCGATCGTGGTCGCCGCCAGCCACCAGGCGCTTCCCGTCGCGCCGACCGCCACCCTGCAATTGGGGGCGGCACCGTGACGGGTGCCTTCTTGTCGGTCGCCGCCCGCACCGCGGAGCTGTCGCTCCGCTCCGGCGGCGGGGGGCTGACGGGCCTCCTGTTTTTTCTCTGCGTCGTTGTGCTGTTCCCCTTCGGGGTCGGCCCCGACCTCAACCTGCTCGCGCGGATCGGCCCCGCCATCCTGTGGGTTGCCGCCCTCTTGTCGACCCTCCTCGGCCTCGACCGCCTCTTTCAGGACGACCGCGACGACGGCACGCTCGACCTCTATCTCCTCTCGCCGCTCCCGCCGGAATTGCTGGTGCTTGCCAAATGCGCGGGTCACTGGTTCGCGACCGGCCTGCCGCTGGTCGTCGCTGCGCCGGTTTTCGGTTTCTTCTTCAACATCGAGCCCGCCGCGCTTGGCCTTGTCACACTGACGCTGCTTCTCGGAACGCCGGCCCTGACCCTGATCGGCGCCATCGGGGCCGCGTTGATGCTGGCGCTCAGGCAGGGCGGGATGCTGATCGCCGTCCTCGTGCTCCCCTTCACGATCCCGGTGCTGATCTTCGGCGTGAGCGCCACGCTGGCCGTGCAGACCGCGCCGACGCCGTTCCTTCCGCCGGTGTTGATCCTCTGCGCGCTGACGCTCGCGAGCGGCGTCGTTGCGCCCGTCGCCGGCGCCGCCGCGATCCGGGCGAGCCTGGAATGACGCGCCGAACGCCGCATGCCATTGCCGCGCACCGGCGCCGACCCTAAAACACCGCCATGGCGCTGATCGATTTCGCCAATCCGGGCCGCTTCCTGACCTTCGCCGGACAGACCCTGCCGATCCTAAGGGTGCTGACCGGGCTGATCCTGCTGATCGGCCTGTTTATGGCCTTCTTCGCCTCGCCTCCCGACTATCAGCAGGGCGAGACCGTGCGCATCATGTACATCCACGTGCCGGCTGCGTGGATCGCCATGGCCTGCTACGCCCTGATGGCGATCGCCGCGCTCGGCACGCTCGTCTGGCGCCACCCGCTCGCCGATGTCGCCGGAAAGGCGGCCGCGCCCATCGGTGCCGGCTTCACGCTGATCGCGCTCGTGACCGGCTCCCTCTGGGGCAAGCCGACCTGGGGAACCTGGTGGGTATGGGACGCGCGACTCACCTCCGTGCTGATCCTGTTCCTGATCTACCTCGCGCTCATCGCGGCCTGGCGCGCCGTGGAGGACCCGGGCCGCGCCGCGCGCGCCGCCGCGATCCTCACTCTCGTCGGCACCGTCAACCTGCCCGTTATTCACTACTCGGTCGTCTGGTGGAACACGCTGCATCAGGGCAGGAGCGTCTTTCGCCTCGACGGCCCGTCGATCGACCCCGCCATGCTGCGCCCGCTGATGGTGATGGCGCTCGGCACGCTGCTCCTCTTCCTCACGCTTCTGCTGTCGGCGATGCGGAACGAGATTCACCGCCGCCGCCTGCGCACGCTGCGACTGACGCAGGCCGGCGCGGCGACCTGACGTGAGCGGATTCGGCCCCCACGCTGCCTTCGTCGCCGCCGCCTATCTGGCGGCGGCCGCGATCGTTCTCGCGCTGGTACTGTGGATCGCGATCGACGGGCGGCGCGTGCGCCGCCGGATCGCCGCGCTGGAGGCGGCGGGCGTGCGCCGCCGCTCCGGCCGGGCGGAGCCGAACCCGTGACGGACGCCGGATCGTCCCCGCCGCGCAGCAGGCTGCGCCTGCCGCTGCTGATTCCCCTCGTCCTCTTTCTCGCGCTGGCGGCCGTGTTCCTGTTCCGCCTCCATGGCGGCGGCGATATTTCCGAAGTCCCCTCCGCGCTCGTCGGCAGGCCCGCCCCGGAATTCGCCCTTCCGCCGCTTGATGGGATGATCGCGGACGGCGCCGCCCTCCCCGGTCTCGCCCGCGCGGACCTGATCGGCCAGGTGACGCTCGTCAATGTCTTCGCGTCATGGTGCGGCCCCTGCCGCGTCGAACACCCGCTCCTGATGGAACTGGCGAAGGACAGGCGAATCCGCGTCGTCGCGATCGATTACAAGGACCGGCCGGAGAACGCACGGCGCTTCCTCGGCCGGCTCGGCAACCCCTACGCCGCCATCGGCGTCGATCCCGCCGGGCGGGCCGCGATCGACTGGGGCGTCTATGGTGTGCCTGAGACCTTTCTCGTGGACCGCGCCGGCATCGTCCGCCTCAAGCATGTCGGGCCCTTGACGCCGGAGGCCGTCCGCGACCGCCTGATGCCCGCGATCGCGGCCGCGCTCGGCGCCGACGGTCGGTCTAGCCCGCACGCCGCTCCAGCGCCCGTGCGGTGAGGAGGCTCACCAACGCACCCGCCAGCAGCACCGGAATGGTGAGATGCGCCTGCCCGAGCCCGACGCGATCGGCGAGCGCGCCGAGCGCCCAGGGCGCGGCGAGGAACGCCAGTCCGAATGCCAGCACCATCCGCGTTGCCCCCGCATCGTTGGCGCCGCGCGCCGCACCGAGCCCGAGCGCCATGGTGAGCGGATAGTGCGGCGCGACGCAGAGGCCGAGTATGAACACACCGGCAATCGCGAAGGCCGGCGTGCCGATGGCCCAGTAGAGCGCGAACCCCGCAAAGCCGATCAGATATGCGACGAGCAGAATGTGCCGCGGATCGATGTGCCGCACGATCGCGCGAAGGACGATACGCCCGATCAGCACGCCGAGAAAGAACCCGGCTGCGGCCGTCGCCGCGTTCTGCGCCGTGAAACCGACGACCCGCTCCAGATAGGCCGGCGCCCAGAGCAGGATCGAGAACTCCGTCGCGATCGAGCAGAAGAACAGCACCCAGTAGGCCCAGAATGCCGGCGGCAGGCGCGCATCGGTCTTCTGCCTTGCGGTCGCGCTGTGCGCCGCCGGAATCGCGATCGACCGGAAGACCACGATCAGCGCGATCCCGAAGGCCGCGCCCGTAAGCAGTACCGTCCGCCAGCCGAGACCGAGCGCCAGGCAGAGGCCCATCACCATCGGTCCCAGCACCGCGAAGCTGTAGGCGAGAATCGCCTGCTCCGTCAGCGCCTGGCTGCGGCGTTCGCCGTGAATGTCGGCCATCATCGCCGGAACGTTCGACGCGGCGATGCCGCCGCCGAGCCCGATGACGAGGCAGCTCGGAATGCTCGCCCAGGCGCCGGGCGAAATGCTGAGGATGAGCGCGCCGCCGACCATGCCGCCGATCGCCGCCCAGAGCGTGCCGCGCCGGCCGAGCAGCGCCGGAATGCGCGCCCCCGACAGCCCGACGAGAACCGAACCGATCGCCATCGCCGCCGAGTGCATCGCCACGACGCCGTAGCTCAGCCCGAATTCGGTCTGAAGAAACGGGATGACGTTCCCCTGCACTGTGAAGAGATAGATCTGGAGGCCCGCGATGAAGTAGCCGTACCAGGTTGCGGCATCGCGAACGATGCGCCCGGCGTCATGCGTCGTGTTGGTCATGGAGTTCCTGTCGTCCCGCCCCGGTGGTCGGCCCTGCGTGTCGCCCCGCTATCCCCCGCCCTGCCAGAGGCGGACCGCTTCGAGCGGATAGACGAGCATCAGCACGTTGAGCGCGAGATTGTCGCGGATGGCGATGGCGAGTCCCACCTCGACCGCGACGAGGATTGCGACCGATACCCACACCGGCGCCCGCGCCGCGATGAGATAGCCGGCGATCATCGCCAGTATGTCTGTCACCGAATTGAGGACGCTGTCGCCGTAATAGTCGAGCGAGATCGTCGCCTCGCGATAGCGGTTGATGATCCACGGCGTGTTCTCGAGAATCTCCCACCCCGCCTCGACGGCGAGCGCGATCGTGAAGCGCACGCGCTGCGGCCACGCCCGCGCCACCAGCCACAGCGCGAAGTAGAAGATCAGCCCGTGGAGGAGATGGCTGGTCGTGTACCAGTCGATGAGATGCTGCGAGTTCTCCGGACTGACGGTCTCGCCGTGCCAGAGCTTCACATACCCGCATTTGCAGATCCACGGATGCCCCAGCAGCCAGAGTACGATCGCCGCCGCCGCAACGATCGCGACGGCGACGCCAACCCACGGCGCGAGCCGTCGCCCCGCCGGGCCCTCGGCTGCCGTCATCGGCGCGTCGCGCCTTCCTCGCCGAGCGCGTGGCGCATGAGGAGCGGCGCCTGGCTTATCGCGAACAGGAAGGTGAGCGGCATGATTCCGAACACCTTGAAGCTCACCCAGAAGTCGGTCGAGAAGTTCCGCCAGACGATCTCGTTGAGAATGGCGAGCGCGAAGAAGAACAGGCCCCAGTTGAGCGTGAGCTTCCGCCACCCCTCGTCCGTCAGCCGGAAGACGGAATCGAGCACATAGCCGAGAAGCGACTTGCCGAAGAGAAGGCCGCCGAGCAGCACGGCGCCGAAGAGCGTGTTGACGATCGTCGGTTTCATCTTGATGAAGGTCTCGTCGTGGAGCCAGAGCGTCAGCCCGCCGAACACCACCACCACGATCCCGGTGACGAACGGCATCACCGGCAGCCGGCGCAAGAGCGCGTAGGAGACTGCAAGCGAGATCAGCGTCGCGACCACGAACGCCGCGGTCGCGACGAATATCGGGCCGCCGAGCGCGCCGAGCGCCGGAACGTCTTCCGCCAGCCGCTCCCCGCGCGCGTTGGCGAAGAAGAACACCCCGAGCGGCCCCAGCTCCAGCACGAGCTTCAGGATCGGGTTGACCTGCTTGTGCGCAGGCGCGTTCGGGGCGGGCTCGAAGGTCATGTCAGCCTTATAGCCCCGCGATCGCCTTCGCGAAATCGGCCGCGGCGAAGGGCTCCAGGTCGTCGACCCCTTCGCCCACCCCGATGAAGTGGATCGGCAGCCCGTATTTGCGGGCGATCGCCACCAGAATGCCGCCCCGCGCCGTGCCGTCGAGCTTGGTCATGACGAGCCCGGTGACGCCAGCCACCTTGCCGAACATGTCGACCTGCGAGAGCGCATTCTGCCCCGTCGTCGCGTCGAGCGTGAGCAGCACCGAATGCGGCGCGGCGGGGTCGATCTTCTTCAGGACACGGACCGTCTTCTCCAGCTCCGCCATCAGCTCGGTGCGGTTCTGGAGCCGCCCGGCCGTGTCGATGAGAAGGACGTCGGCGCCCTTCGCCTTCGCCTGCTTGTAGGCGTCGAAGGCAAGGCCCGCGGCGTCGGCGCCGGGCTCGCGCGCCACCACCTTCGACCCGGTGCGCTCGCCCCAGATCCTGAGCTGGTCGATTGCCGCCGCGCGGAAGGTGTCGCCCGCCGCCAGCACGACCGTCAGCCCCTCGCTCCGGTATTTGGCGGCCAGCTTTCCGATGGTGGTCGTCTTGCCGGTGCCGTTGACGCCCACGACGAGCACGACATGCGGCTTCGCGTTGAGATCGAGCACGAGCGGCCGCGCGACGGAGGAAAGCGCCGCCTCCACTTCCGCGGCGAGGATCGCCTTCACCTCCTCCGTACCGATCTCGCGGTCGTAGCGCCCCTTGCCGACCGCCTCGGAAATCGCCGCCGCCATCTCGACACCGAGATCGGCCTTGATGAGCATGTCCTCGAATTCTTCCAGCGTCGCCGCGTCGAGCTTCCGCTTGGTGAATACGGCCGCGATCCCCTCGCCGAGTGCGCTGGAGGACCGCGCGAGCCCCGCCTTCAGCCGCTGGAACCAGGATTGCTTCGGCGGTGCCGGCCGTTCCGGTTCCGGCGAGGGCGCCTTCGGATCGGGCACGGGATGCATGCCGGGTTGGGCCATGCCGGGATCGGGCGTCGGGCCGTCGTCCTTCGGCAGTGCGGGCCCGCCGAACAGCCGCCTGAACAGGCTGTCCTTCGCCTCGGCCATCTACGCCGCCACGGCCACTGCCGTCAGCCCGCGGGTCGTCGCGCCCGTGATCCGCGCGCGCAGCATCGTCCCCGGCTTGCCGGCGATTTCGGCGAGCGTGAAATGTTCCGTGCGGCCGAGATTCTCCCGTTCCATCAGCACGCTCCGCTCCGCCCCGATCTGCGACGCCAGATGCCGGCGAAACGCCGCCTCGCCCGCCTGGCGAAGCCGCGCCGCGCGCTCCCTGACGAGCCCCCGGTCGAGTTGCGGCATCCGCGCCGCGGGCGTGCCCGGTCGCGGCGAGAATGGAAAGACGTGGAGGAATGTGAGCCCGCATTCCTCGAGGATGCGGAGCGAATTTTGAAACATCGCCTCCGTCTCGGTCGGAAAGCCCGCGATCATGTCGGCGCCGAACACGACGTCCGGCCGCAGGCGCCGCACCGCCTCGGTGAAGCGGATCGCATCGGCCCTGAGGTGGCGCCGCTTCATGCGCTTCAGGATCAAATCGTCGCCGTGCTGAAGCGACAGATGGAGATGCGGCATCAGTCGCTCCTCCTCGGCTATCGCTGCGAGAAGGTCCGCGTCGACCTCGATCGAATCGATGGACGAAAGTCGGAGCCGCGCCAGCTCCGGCACCGCGCGAAGAATTGCGCGCACCAGCACCCCGAGCCGCGGCTGGCCGGGAAGATCGTTGCCCCACGATGTGAGGTCGACGCCGGTGAGCACGACCTCGCGATAGCCGCTCGCCACGAAGCGGCGGACCTGGCCCGCCACCTCCTCCACCGGCAGCGAGCGGGAATTGCCCCGCCCGAAGGGAATGACGCAGAAAGTGCAGCGATGGTCGCAGCCCGTCTGCACCTGCACGAAGCCGCGCGCACGGCCTTCGATGCCGTCGACGCGCGGCGCCCGTGCGCGCCGCGCCGCCATGATGTCGCCGACCGCCACGCGCGCCCCGCCGCGATAGGCCTCGGCGGTGAGCTTCTCTTCGTTGCCGATCACCCGGTCCACTTCCGGCATGGCGGCGAATGCGGCCGCCTCGGTCTGCGCCGCGCATCCCGAGACGATCACCGGCCGGTCCGGCCGCTCGCGCCGGGCGCGCCGGATCGCCTGCTTCGCCTGCCGCACGGCCTCGGCGGTCACCGCGCAGGTATTCACGAGCACCGCGTCGGAAAGGCCGGCCTCGCCCGCGCGGGCACGCATGATCTCCGATTCCAGCGTGTTGAGCCGGCAGCCGAAGGTGAGGATTTCGACGCTCATGCTGGCTGTATAGGAGGGCATTCGGCAATCGGCAATCTGATCCTCCCCCGTGAAAACGGGGGAGGTGGCGGCGCGTAGCGCAGACGGAGTGGGCAAGACCACGCACCGAGTTTGCCCGTCGCCCCCTCCACCACGCTTCGGATGGTCCTCCTCCCCCGCAAGCGGGGGAGGAGCAATCACACTCGCTTGCCGATTTCCGACTGCCTGCTGCCTATTCCCGATTGCCTGCTGCTTTACGCCGCCGCGTTTGCCTTCAGCACCGCCTCCGGCAAGACGCCCTCATGTTCCAGTTCCCACGGCCCGGTCATGAGCACATGGTCGTCCGACTCGCGCCACTCGATGCGGAGGGGTCCGCCGGGGAGCGTCACCGTCACCTTGCGCCCCGTGCGCCGGGTCCGCGCGGCCGCCACCGCCGCAGCGCAGGCCGCCGTACCGCAGGCCCTGGTCAGTCCCGCGCCGCGTTCCCACACCTTCAGCGTGATGGCGTCCGGCGCTGTCACATGGGCGAGCGATATGTTGGCGCGTTCGGGAAAGATCGGATGGTTTTCCAGAAGCGGCCCGATCTGCGCGAGATTGTAGGCCTCCACATCGTCGACCCAGAAGATTGCGTGCGGATTGCCCATCGAGACGGCCGACGGGCTGTGCAGGATCGGCCTGTCGATCGGTCCGATCTGCAACTCGATCGCGCGCGTGTCGCGAAACTCCTCCGCCAGCGGAATCTCGTCCCAGCGAAAGCGCGGCTTCCCCATGTCGACCGTGATTCGTCCGCCGTCCGCCTGCTGCGCGGCCGACAACCCCGCGATGGTTTCGAACACCGCCGAATCCCGCCCCGTCTCCGCCATGACGAGCGCCGCGATGCAGCGCATGCCGTTGCCGCACGAGCCCGATTCCGACCCGTCGCTGTTGTAGATGCGCACGAAGGCATCCGTGCCCGGCCGGTGCGTAGGCTCAAGAACCATGAGCTGGTCGAAATGTGTGCGGGGCATCGCCGCGATGGCCCGCACGGCCGCCGGGGTCGGCGCCACCTTTTCGCGGCGTGCGTCCACGACCAGGATCTCGTTGCCGAGCCCGTTCATCTTGCGGTAGCGCACCGGCTTGCCCATCGCGTTCTGATCCGTCCGAACCCGACATATAGGACGCCGCGCCCTGCCCCGCCACGGCGGCCCGCAAATGCCAAGAGCATTGCCCCGGCCGGGCCCGCCGCGCTACAAGGCGGTCCGTGAATCGCCAGCCGGAACCAGCGGGAAAGAGCCGATGACGGAAGCCGCGCGGCCGGTCGAAAGACCCCTGTCTCCGCATCTTTCGATTTACCGTTTCTACATCACCATGACGATGTCGATCGTCCACCGGATCACCGGCGCGGCGCTCTATTTCGGCACTCTCATTCTGGCCTGGTGGCTGATCGCGGCGGCGGCCGGTCCCGGCCCCTTCGGCTTCGTGACCTGGCTGATGGGCACCTGGTTCGGCCTACTTGTGCTGTTCGGCTTCACCTGGGCGCTTATCCACCACATGCTGGGCGGCATCCGGCACCTGATCTGGGACCTCGGGATCGCCATCGACAAGGAAAGCGCGAGCCGGCTCGCCTGGGCCACGATCGTCGGCTCGCTGGCCCTGACGATCCTCGTCTGGATCGTCGTCTTCGCGGTGCGTTGACCATGACCTTGCGCACGCCCCTCTCCCGCGTCACCGGGCTCGGCTCGGCGAAATCCGGAACGGAGCATTTCTGGCGGCAGCGCGTGACCGCCGTCGCCAACGCGGTCCTGGTCACGCTCAGCGTCGTCCTCGTCCTCTTTCTGGTCGGCAAGCCCTATGAAGAGGTCGTCGCGACGCTGGCCAATCCGCTGATCGGCCTTCTTCTCCTCGCGTTGATTCTTTCGGCGCTTTACCACATGAAGCTCGGCATGCAGGTCATCGTCGAGGATTATGTGCATGGGCGGTGGCGGTTGCCGCTTCTGATCGGCAACACCTTCTTCGCCGCCATTGTCGGCATTGCCTGTGCGCTGGCGGTGGTCCGGCTGGGTCTCGGAGGCTGACGATGGACGGTTCGACTGCCGCCCGCCCCCCGGCGCCCGCCGTCAACGGCCGCGCCTACCCGCTGACCGACCACACCTACGACGTCGTGGTGGTAGGTGCCGGCGGCGCCGGGCTTCGCGCCACGCTGGGCGCCAGCGAGGCCGGCCTCAAGACCGCCTGCATCACCAAGGTCTTCCCGACCCGCTCGCACACGGTCTCCGCACAGGGCGGCATCGCTGCCTCGCTCGGCAATATGGGCGAGGACGACTGGCGCTGGCACATGTACGACACCGTCAAGGGATCCGACTGGCTCGGCGACCAGGACGCCATCGAATATCTCTGCCGCGAGGCGCCCGCCGCGGTCTACGAGCTGGAGCACTACGGGCTGCCGTTTTCGCGCACCGGGGACGGGCGCATCTACCAGCGCGCTTTCGGCGGCATGACGACGCGCTATGGCGAGGGGCCGCCGGCGCTGCGCACCTGCGCGGCCGCCGACCGGACCGGCCACGCCATGCTGCACACCCTCTACGGCCAGTCGCTCCGCCACGCCGCGGAGTTCTTCATCGAATATTTCGCCCTCGACCTCATCGTGGAGGACGGCGCCTGCCGTGGAGTGTTGGCGCTCTGCCTGGAGGACGGCACGCTGCACCGCTTCCGCGCCCACAGGACGATCCTCGCCACGGGCGGCTATGGCCGCGTCTACGCCACCTGCACCGGCGCCCACACCCAGACGGGTGACGGCAACGGCATGGTGCTGCGCGCCGGCCTGCCGCTGCAGGACATGGAGTTCGTCCAGTTCCATCCGACCGGCATTGTCGGCGCCGGCTGCCTGATCACCGAAGGCGTGCGCGGCGAGGGCGGCTATCTCACCAATTCGGAGGGCGAGCGTTTCATGGAGCGCTACGCCCCCCACGCCAAGGACCTCGCCTCGCGGGACGTCGTCTCCCGCGCCATCACCATCGAGATTCGCGAGGGGCGCGGCGTCGGCCCGCGCAAGGACTACATCAACCTCAACCTCGCGCATCTCGACCCGGCGGTGATCCACGAGCGCCTGCCGGGGATTGGCGAGCTTGCGCGCATCTTCGCCGGTGTCGACGTGACCCGGGAGCCCATCCCGGTCCTGCCGACGGTCCATTACAACATGGGCGGCATTCCGACGAACTATCACGGCGAGGCGCTTACCAAGGTGAATGGCGAGGAGAAGGTGGTGCCCGGTCTCATGGCGGTCGGCGAGGCGGCCTGCGTTTCCGTCCACGGCGCCAACCGGCTCGGCTCCAATTCGCTGATCGACCTCGTTGTGTTCGGGCGCGCCGCCGCAAGGCGTTGCGCCGAAACCGTCGAGCCCGGCGCGGGCCATCCCGATCTTCCCAAGGATGCCGGCGAGAACGCGATCGCGCGTCTCGACCGCGCCCGTCATGCCGCCGGCTCGACGCCCACGGCGGAGCTGCGCCGTCGCATGCAGAAGGTCATGCAGGAGAATTGCGCGGTCTTCCGCACCGGCGCGGTTCTGGAGGAAGGCTATGGGCGCATTCGCGAGGTTTGGGAGGCCTCCGACGACATTCGCGTGACCGACCGCTCGCTCGTCTGGAACTCGGATCTGATCGAGACGCTGGAGTACGAGAACCTCATCCTGCAGGCCGTCACCACCATGGACTCCGCGCTCAACCGCACCGAGTCGCGCGGCGCCCATGCCCGCGAGGATTTCCCGGACCGCGACGACCGCAACTGGATGAAACACACGCTGGCCTTCGTCGATTCCGAGGCGCACACCGTGCGCCTCGACTACCGGCCCGTACACGCCTACACGCTCTCCAACGACGTGCCCTACATCGAACCCAAGGCACGGGTTTACTGATGGTTGCCATTACCCTCCCCAGGAATTCGCGCATCGTGCAGGGCAAGACCTGGCCGAAGCCGGAAGGCGCCAGGCGGCTCCGGGAATTTCGCATCTATCGCTGGGATCCGGAGGCGGGTGCCAATCCGCGTCTCGACACCTATTTCGTCGACCTCGACGACTGCGCGCCGATGGTCCTCGACGGACTCATCTGGATCAAGAACCGCATCGATCCCACGCTTGCCTTCCGCCGCTCCTGCCGGGAAGGCGTGTGCGGCTCCTGCGCCATGAACATCGGCGGCGAGAACACCCTCGCCTGCACGCGCGCGATGGAGGACGTCTCCGGCCCCGTGACGGTCTATCCGCTGCCGCATCAGCGGGTGATCAGGGACCTGGTACCGGACCTCACGAATTTCTACGCGCAGCTCCGCGCCATCGAGCCGTGGCTCCACACCGCGACGCCGCAGCCGCAGAAGGAATGGCTCCAGAGCCACGAGGACCGCCAGAAGCTCGACGGCCTCTACGAGTGCATACTTTGCGCCTGCTGTTCCACCGCCTGCCCGAGTTACTGGTGGAACGGCGAGCGCTATCTCGGTCCCGCCATACTGCTTCAGGCCTATCGCTGGTTGATCGACAGCCGTGACGAGGCAACCGGCGACCGCCTCGACGAGCTGGAGGACCCGTTCCGTCTTTACCGGTGCCACACAATCATGAACTGCGCCCAGACCTGCCCGAAGGGGCTCAACCCGGCCAGGGCCATCGCCGAGATCAAGGCGATGATGGTCGAAAGGCGGGTTTGAATCGGCCATCCCGGGGCGACGCCTCGCCGGCTTGACGGACATCGTCCCGAGGCTATTTCTCGCCGAAAGCGCGGTTTCCTGCCGTTTTGCGGGGAGCGGCCGACCCCGGCCCCCCTCAAAATCGCCGGAGCTTGCCCGAAACCCGCTACAATTCGGGTATAAGCAGCGGATTCGCTGAGGGCATTTTGTGACGGGGGCTTTGGTCGTTCATGCCGGTTCTTCGCCTGCTGCCAGTACTCCTGATCGTTCCCGCACTTGGCGGTTGCGGTTATTTCGGCGCCATCGATTTTCCGAGTTTTGGCAGGGGCAAACAGCAGGCGGAATTGCCGCCGCCGCCCGTGACCGAATCGGTCGAAACCGCCGCCCTTCCGCCCTTGCAGGATCCCGCTCCGGCGGCCGCGCCCGCCTATCAGCCGACCGAAGACGGCATCGACGATCCGCTCGCCAAGGCGGAGCCCTATCCGCCGGGCGTTCCTGGCGCGCCCGATGAAGCACCCGCTACCGCCGTCGATGCAATCGCGGCCGTCGATGCAACCGCCACCACCGGAAGCACGCTTGGCCGTTCCGAGCTCCTCGGCGGCTGGACGGTTACCTCCGGCGCCGAGACCTGCCAGCTCTTCATGACCCTGACGAGCTGGACGGGCGGCTACCGGGCGACGACGCTTGGCTGCAAGAGCAACGAACTGAAGGCGATTTCAGCCTGGAACCTGGAAGGAACGCAGATCGTGCTTGCCGGCGGCAGCGGCAGCCCGATCGCCCGACTGACCTCCACGGGCAGCAACCGTTTCGACGGCCGGACGCTGAACGAAGGCACGCCGATCTCCTTCTACCGGTAAGCCCGCACCGCTCGACTGCATGAACGCCGATCCTTCCGCCGCGGCGGGCGGCAGCGACACGGTCCGTCTGCGCTATCTGGCGCTCGCCGGCTCCGGCGCGATCGAGAACGACCCCGCGCAGCGGGCCCTGCTCGACCGGCTGGCAAATCTCGCACGCGCGCTGGAGGAAGGCCGGTCCCGCCCGCAATCCGGCATCGGCCGACTCTTTGCGAAGAAGTCGCCGCCACGCGGCCTGTACATTCACGGTCCGGTCGGCCGCGGCAAGACGATGCTGATGGATCTCTTCTTCGAGTCCGTGCACCTCACCGCCAAGCGGCGCGCACATTTCCACGAGTTCATGGCCGACGTGCACGAGCGCCTGCATCGGGCGCGGCGCGCCGGCACCGGCGGAGCGGATCCGACCGGCCCGGTTGCGGACACGCTCGCAGGTGAGGCGCGCCTGCTTTGTTTCGATGAGTTCGTCGTCAACGACATCGCCGACGCCATGATCCTCGGCCGGCTGTTCGCGCGGCTGTTCGATGCGGGCACTGTGCTCGTCGCCACGTCCAATGTGGCGCCCGACGATCTCTATTCGGACGGGCTCAACCGTGGGCTCTTTCTTCCATTCATCGACCTCCTGAAGCGGCATGTCGATGTCGTGCGGCTCGAGGCACGCACCGACTTCCGGCTGGAGAAGCTTTCGCTTGCCCCGGTCTATGTCACGCCGCTCGGGGCCGAGGCGGATCGGGCGCTCGATGCCGCGTGGCGGCGCCTGACCGCCACCGGGCGCGGATCGCCCGTGACGCTCCGCGTGCTCGGGCGCGACCTGGAGGTACCGCAAGCCGCCAGAGGGGTAGCGCGGTTTTCCTTTGCCGACCTCTGCGAGGCGGCTCTGGCGACGGCGGACTATGCCCGGATCGCGCGCGATTTCCACACCGTTCTGATCGACCGCATCCCGGTGCTCGACGCAACCAGGCGTAACGAAGCCAGGCGTTTCATCAACCTGATCGACATTCTCTACGACCGCCGTGTGAAGCTCGTCGCCTCGGCGGCCGCGGCGCCGGACGCGCTGTTCGCCGGTTCGCGCGGTCTGGAGGCGCAGGAAGCCGCAAGAACCGCCTCGCGCCTCGTCGAGATGGGCTCGCACGAATACATCGGGGCCGCGCACGGGGCCGTGCTGGCGCGGACCGCCTGAAGCTTCGAACCGTCAATCCCCTGCCGCTGCCGGGACCGGCTTGCACCCCCTGCGCATTCGCGTTAGGGACGGTTCCGCGCAGCAAACCATCCCGCCTGCTGTTTTTCGGAGATATTTGAGACAGATGGCCAGGGCCAAGATCGCCTTGATCGGCGCCGGACAGATCGGCGGCACGCTTGCCCAGCTGATTGGACTTCGCGAACTGGGCGATGTGATTCTCTTCGACGTGGTCGACGGGGTGCCCCAGGGCAAGGCGCTCGACATCGCGCAGTCCGCTCCCGTCCACGGCTTCGACATTCGCCTTGGCGGCACTTCCTCCTACGAGCCCATCAGGAATGCCGACGTCTGCATCGTCACCGCCGGCGTGCCGCGCAAGCCGGGCATGAGTCGGGACGACCTCCTCGACACGAATCTCAAGGTGATGGAGCAGGTGGGCGCCGGCATAAGGAAATATGCGCCGAAGGCCTTCGTCATCTGCATCACCAACCCGCTCGATGCGATGGTCTGGGCGCTGCAGCGTTTCTCCGGTCTGCCCAGGAACATGGTCGTCGGCATGGCCGGCGTGCTCGACTCCGCCCGCTTCCGTTATTTCCTGGCGGATGAGTTCGACGTCTCGGTCGAGGACGTGACCGCCTTCGTGCTTGGCGGCCATGGCGACACGATGGTGCCGCTCACGCGCTACTCGACCGTCGCCGGGATTCCGCTGCCGGATCTCGTGGCCATGGGCTGGACCACGCAGAAGCGGCTCGACGAGATCGTCCAGCGCACGCGCGACGGCGGCGCCGAGATCGTCGGACTGCTGAAGACCGGCTCCGCATTCTATGCGCCCGCCGCCGCCGCGATCGCCATGGCCGAGAGCTACCTGCGCGACAAGAAGCGCGTGCTCCCGTGCGCGGCGTTTCTCAACGGAGAATACGGCGTCAAGGAGCGCTATGTCGGCGTGCCGGTCGTGATCGGCGCCGGCGGCGTCGAGCGCATCGTCGAGATCGATCTCAACAAGTCCGAGAAGGCGATGTTCGATCGTTCCGTCGCCGCGGTGGACAGCCTGATCGCGGCCTGCCTCAAGATCGCGCCGGCGCTCGGCCGATAGGCCCAATCCCATCGCGGCCGCGGCATGAACATCCACGAATACCAGGCCAAGGCGATCCTTCGCGACGCCGGTGCGCCGGTGCCGCGCGGCGTGCCGGTGCTGACGCAGGCCGACGCCGAGCGCGCCGTGAAACAGCTCCCGGGCCCGGTCTATGTGGTCAAGGCGCAGATTCACGCCGGCGGGCGCGGCAAAGGGCGCTTCAGGGAAGCGGAGGCCGGCGACGGTGGCGGCGTGCGCGTCGTGCGCTCCCGCCCGGACGCGGTGGAGGCTGCGCGCCAGATGCTCGGCCGCACGCTGGTAACCAGACAGACCGGCCCTGCCGGCAAGACCGTCAACCGCGTCTATATCGAGGAGGGAACCGGCATCGCGCGTGAGCTCTACCTGTCGCTGCTGGTCGACCGGAGCGCCGGGCGCGTCGCCTTCGTGGCCTCGACTGCCGGCGGCATGAACATCGAGGAGGTCGCGCACGACACGCCGGAAAGGATCGTGCGCATGCCGATCGATCCGGCGACCGGCTTCATGCCGCATCACGGCCTTCGGCTTGCCCGTGCCCTCGATCTCGCCGGCGACCTGGCCGGTCAGGTGGCGACGCTCGGCGCCACGCTCTACGCCGCTTTCCTTGCCCGCGACATGAGCCTCCTCGAGGTCAATCCCCTGATCGTGACCGACGACGGGCGGCTTGTCTGCCTCGACGCGAAGATGAGCTTCGACGACAACGCGCTCTTCCGCCACGCGGACATCGCGGCGCTGCGCGACGAGACCGAAGAGGACCCGAAGGAGATCGAGGCGGCCGCGCACGGGCTTTCCTACGTCGCGCTTGCCGGCAACATCGGCTGCATGGTCAACGGCGCCGGCCTCGCAATGGCCACGCTCGATATCATCAAGCACTATGGCGGCGAGCCGGCGAACTTTCTCGACGTCGGCGGCGGCGCCTCGACCGAGCGCGTCACCGCCGCCTTCAAGATCGTCACATCCGATCCGAACGTGAAGGCGATCCTCGTCAACATCTTCGGCGGCATCATGCGCGGCGACGTGGTGGCGAAGGGCATCGTCGTCGCCGTCCGGGAGGTCGGTCTCAAGGTGCCTCTGGTTGTGCGCCTCGAAGGCACCAACGTCGCCGAGGGCAAGAAGATCCTGTCCGACTCCGGACTTGCCATCGTCCCCGCCGACGATCTCGACGACGCCGCCCGCAAGGTGGTGGCTGTCGCGAAGGGTTCGAAATGAGCGTCGGCGGCGATTGCCCTTGCCCGCAATGCGGGGCGGATCAGGTCGCGGCCGTTCCTGCCTGCATGACCCCGGAGCGGAGCATCGTCCCGTGCAATGACTGTGGCTTTGTCTTGCGATCGACCATGGAAACGCCCTTGAAGCTGCCTTGTCCACTGCGCCGGCCGTTTGACGACAACATCGACGCCTTGGCCTTGCGCGCCAGGGCCTGAGGAGGGGTCGCCGTCAATGTCCATCCTCATCGACAGGAACACCCGGGTCCTGTGCCAGGGCTTCACCGGCAAGACCGCAACCTTCCACTGCGAGCAGGCGATCGCCTACGGCACCAGAATGGTCGGCGGCACGTCGCCCGGCAAGGGCGGGCGCACCCATCTCGGCCTGCCGGTTTTCGACACCGTCGAGGACGCGAAGGCCGTAACCGAAATCGACGCCTCCGTCGTCTACGTGCCGCCGGCATCCGCCGCCGATGCCATCTGCGAGTCGATCGACGCCGGGATTCCCCTTATCGTCGCCATCACCGAAGGCATCCCGGTGCTCGACATGGTCAAGGTCGAGCGGGCGCTCGACGGCTCGAGGTCGCGGCTGATCGGTCCGAACTGCCCCGGCGTGCTCACCGCCGGGGAATGCAAGATCGGCATCATGCCCGGAAACATATTCCGGAAGGGGCATGTCGGCGTTGTCTCCCGTTCCGGCACGCTCACCTACGAGGCCGTCTTCCAGACGACGAACGCCGGACTTGGCCAGACCACCGCCGTCGGCATCGGCGGCGACCCGGTCAAGGGCACGGAGTTCATCGAGGTGCTCGAGATGTTCCTCGCCGACGACGACACCCACGCGATCGTGATGATCGGCGAAATCGGCGGCTCGGCCGAGGAGGACGCGGCGGCCTTCCTGCGCGACGAGGCCCGCCGCGGGCGCTCCAAGCCCACCGTCGGCTTCATCGCCGGCCGTTCCGCGCCGCCGGGCCGGCGTATGGGCCACGCCGGCGCGATTATCGCTGGCGGCACGGGGGGAGCGGAGAGCAAGATCGAGGCCATGGAAGCCGCGGGCATTCGCATTGCCCCAACTCCGGCACATATCGGCGCCACGCTGGTCGATGTCTTGAAGGCTTGAGTGCGGCGTACGAAATGACTACGGAAGCTGCGGCCAGGTGCGGCCCTTTCCGCCGACCGGATCGGAACATGCGCGCGCGAGGCGCTGAGAATGGCGCGACAAGAGGCAAATAAGGCATTCGCCGCCACGTCTTTCCTCTACGGTGGCAACGCTGCCTATATCGAGGACCTGCAGGCCCGGTATCAGCAGGATCCCTCCGCGCTAGGCCGGGAGTGGCAGGAATTCTTCCGCCAGCTCGGCGACGCCCCGAAGGAGGTGATCGCCAATGCGCGCGGCGCGCCCTGGCGCCGGGCCGACTGGCCGATCGAGGCCGATGGCGAACTGGTGGCCGCCCTCGACGGCAACTGGCTCCCCGACCGGATCCGCATCGGCGACACGATTCGCGCAAGGGCGCAGGCCGCCGGCGCCGAGGTCGTACCCGAATCGGTCGAGCAGGCAACCCGCGATTCGGTGCGCGCACTGATGATGATCCGCGCCTACCGGGCCCGTGGACATCTTGCCGCCGATCTCGACCCGCTCAGGCTCGAGCCGCCCGGCACCCATGAGGAGCTCGACCCGGCCTCCTACGGTTTCGGTCCGCAGGACCTCGATCGCAAGATTTTCATCGACCGCGTGCTTGGGCTCGAGTTCGCCACCGTCAATGAGATGCTGGCGATTCTCCGCCGCACCTATTGCGGCACGCTGGGCATCGAATTCATGCATATCTCCGATCCGGCCGAGAAGGCATGGATACAGGAACGCATCGAGGGTCCCGACAAGGGCATTGCCTTCACGCCCCAGGGCAAGAAGGCGATCCTCAACAAGCTCGTCGAGGCGGAAGGCTTCGAGCGCTTCTGCGACATCAAGTTCACAGGCACCAAGCGCTTCGGCCTCGACGGCGCCGAGTCGCTCATTCCGGCGCTGGAGCAGATCATCAAGCGCGGCGGCAGTCTCGGCGTTGTCGAGATCGTGCTCGGCATGGCGCATCGCGGCCGGCTCAATGTGCTCGCCCAGGTGCTGGGCAAGCCGCACCGCGCGATCTTCAACGAATTCAAGGGCGGCTCCGCCACCCCGGACGAGGTCGAGGGCTCCGGCGACGTGAAATACCACCTCGGCGCCTCGTCCGATCGCGAGTTCGACGGCAACAGGGTTCATCTGTCGCTTACCGCCAACCCGTCGCATCTCGAGATTGTCGACCCCGTCGTGCTCGGCAAGGCGCGCGCCAAACAGGATCTGCGGGCCGACATGCCGCGCGGCGAAATCGTTCCGCTCGACCAGCGCGCCCGCGTGTTGCCGCTCCTCATCCACGGCGACGCGGCGTTTGCTGGTCAGGGTGTCGTTGCCGAATGCTTCGGACTCTCCGGGCTGCGCGGGCACCGCACAGCAGGCTCCATCCATTTCATCGTCAACAACCAGATCGGCTTCACCACCAATCCGCGCTTCGCCCGCTCGTCCCCCTATCCGTCGGACCTTGCCAAGATGGTCGAGGCGCCGATCTTCCACGCCAATGGCGACGATCCCGAGGCGGTCGTCTACGCCGCCAAGATCGCCACCGAGTTCCGGCAGAAATTCCACAAGCCGGTGGTGATCGACATGTTCTGCTACCGCCGCTTCGGCCACAACGAGGGCGACGAGCCGGCATTCACCCAGCCCATCATGTATCGCAGGATCCGCGAGCATCCGACGACACTCACCCTGTACGGAGAGAAGCTCGTCGGCGAGGGGCTCGTCACCGAAGCCGAAATCGGGAAGCTCAAGGCCAATTGGCGGGCGAAACTCGACAGCGAGCTTGAGCTCGGCGCGACCTATCGGCCGAACAAGGCCGACTGGCTCGACGGCGTGTGGTCCGGCCTGAAGGCCGCCGAAGCGATGGACGATCCGCGCCGCGGCGAGACCGGCGTGCCCGTGGAGGAGCTGAAGGCGATCGGCCGGAAACTCTGCGCGGTGCCCAAAGGGTTCAATGTCCACAAGATAATCCGGCGCTTTCTCGACAACCGGCTGGCCGCCATCGAAAGCGGCAGCGGAATCGACTGGGCGACCGCCGAGGCGCTTGCCTTTGCCTCCCTCATTCGCGAGGGCCACCCGGTCCGCCTGTCCGGGCAGGACGTCGAGCGCGGCACCTTCTCACAGCGCCACTCGGTGCTCTACGACCAAGAGACCGAGGAACGCTACATCCCCCTGAATGCGGTAGCCCAGGACGGTGCACGCTTCGAAGTGGTCAACTCGATGCTGTCGGAGGAAGCCGTGCTCGGTTTCGAGTACGGCTACTCCCTCGCGCAGCCCAATGCGCTGACGCTTTGGGAAGCGCAGTTCGGCGATTTCGCCAATGGCGCGCAGGTGGTGATCGACCAGTTCATCTCGGCCGGCGAGCGCAAATGGCTGCGTATGTCCGGGCTCACGCTGCTCCTTCCGCACGGCTATGAGGGCCAGGGACCGGAGCATTCGTCCGCACGGCTGGAACGCTTCCTGCAGATGTGCGCCGAAGACAACATGCAGGTCGCCAACTGCACGACACCGGCCAACTACTTCCACATCCTGCGCCGGCAGCTCCGGCGCAGCTTCCGCAAGCCGCTCATCCTGATGACGCCGAAGTCGCTGTTGCGCCACAAGCGGGCGGTCTCGACGCTCGATCAGCTCGGCAGCGGATCCTCCTTTCACCGCCTCCTTTGGGACGATGCCGAGTTCCTCGGTAACGAACCTATCAGGCTGGTTCCCGACGAGAAGATTCGCCGGGTGATCCTCTGCTCCGGCAAGGTCTATTACGATCTCTACGAGGAGCGGGAGCGGCGCGGCATCGACGACATTTACCTGCTGCGGGTCGAGCAGCTTTATCCCCTCCCGGCCAAGGCCTTGGTGGGTGAACTCAGCCGCTTCCGGAAGGCGGACATTGTCTGGTGCCAGGAAGAACCCAAGAACATGGGCGCCTGGTTCTTCATCGAGCCCTACCTGCAATGGGTGCTCGCCCAGATCGACGCCGACCGGCGCGCCGCGCGCTATGTCGGCCGCTCCGCTTCCGCCGCGACCGCTACAGGCCAGATGTCGCGGCACCTGAGCGAGCTGAAGAGTTTTCTCGACGACGCCTTTGCCGACTGAACCGGATCCCAAGGACACGAGGTCATGCCCACCGAAATCCGCGTCCCGACACTCGGCGAATCGATCGCCGAAGCAACCGTCGGCCAATGGTTCAAGAAGGTGGGCGACACGGTGAAGGCCGACGAGCCCTTGGTCGAGCTGGAGACCGAGAAGGTGACGGTGGAGGTTCCTGCCCCGGCCGCCGGCGTGATCGAGGCGATAGCCGTCAGGGACGGCGAGACGGTTGGCGTCGGGGCATTGCTCGGCACGATCGCGACGAACGGCGCGGGTGCCAGGCCGACCAGAGAAGCGCCGGCCAGGGAAGCGCCGGCCAGGGCGGCGCCTGTCAGGCCGGCTGACCTCGAGGAGGAAGCGGCTGCCGCAAGAGCCACGCCAGCCCCGGCAGGCCGCCCGAACCAGAAGACCGGGACGACGCGGCCGATCGGCGCGGGCCCGGAGCAGCCCGCGTTGCGCGAGGCACTGTCCCCGGCCGTGCGCAAGCTCCTGGCCGAGAACGAGCTCGAGCCCTCGTCCATCCCCGCCACCGGCAAGGGCGGTCGGCTGACCAAGGGCGATGTCCTTGCGGCACTGGAAGTCGGCGGCGCGGCTCCCCGGCAGGCGGAAGCACCGCCGCGGAGCGAAGCGCCCGCGCCGGCGGCGGTGCGGCCCCCTGCCCCGCCGTCCGACGAAGCGCGCGAGGAGCGGGTGCGCATGACGCGCCTGCGGCAGACGATCGCCCGGCGTCTGAAGGACGCTCAGAACACCGCCGCCATGCTCACGACCTTCAACGAGGTCGACATGAGTGCCGTGATGAAGCTCCGCGCCCGCTACAAGGATGTCTTCGAGAAGAAGCACGGCGTGAAGCTCGGCTTCATGGGCTTCTTCGTCCGTTCCACGATTCAGGCGCTGAAGGACATTCCCGCCGTGAACGCGGAGATCGACGGACAGGACATCGTCTACAAGAACTACTACCACATCGGCGTTGCCGTCGGCACCGACCGTGGCCTTGTCGTGCCGGTGGTCCGCGATGCCGACATGCTGTCGCTGGCGGAAATTGAAAAGCGCATCGGCGAACTCGGCAGGAAGGCGCGCGACGGCCAGCTCTCCATCGAGGATATGCAGGGCGGCACCTTCACCATCTCCAACGGCGGCGTGTACGGCTCGCTGATGTCGACTCCGATCCTGAATGCGCCGCAATCCGGCATTCTCGGCATGCACAAGATCGAGGACCGGCCGGTTGCGGTGGACGGCAGGGTCGAGATACGGCCGATGATGTATCTTGCTCTCACCTACGATCACCGCGTGGTCGACGGCAAGGAAGCCGTCACCTTTCTCGTCCGCATCAAGGAAACCGTCGAGGACCCCGAGCGCCTGATGCTCGATCTCTAGGCGCGCCGATGGCCACGGTGGCGACAGCGGATATCCCGATCCCGATTCTCTAGGTACGGAGCGCCATTCGTTGCCTTCCCAATACGATCTCGTCGTCATCGGCAGCGGCCCGGGCGGCTATGTCTGCGCCGTTCGCGCCGCCCAGCTCGGGCTGAAGACCGCCGTCGTCGAGCGCTGGCCGACGTTCGGCGGCACCTGCCTCAACATCGGCTGCATCCCGTCCAAGGCGCTGCTCCACGCCTCTGAAATGTTCATGGAGGCCGGCGAGCATTTCGCGGATCTCGGCATCGGGATCGGCAAGCCGAAGCTCGACCTCCCGGCCATGCTCGCCCACAAGGACAAGGTGGTGGAAGCCAACGTGTCCGGGGTCGCCTTCCTTTTCAGGAAGAACAAGGTTGATACCTGGCGTGGCACCGGGTCGATCGCCGCGCCGGGAAAGGTGATCGTCACGGCCGAGGACGGCAAGACCGAGACTCTGGAAGCGCGGAACGTTGTCATCGCGACCGGCTCCGAAGTGACGCCGCTTCCGAACGTGACCGTCGACGAAAAGCGCATAGTCAGCTCCGAGGGTGCGCTGAAGCTTCCCTCGGTTCCGAAGTCGCTGCTGATCGTCGGCGCCGGCGTCATCGGTCTTGAGCTCGGTTCGGTATGGCGGCGTCTCGGTGCGGAAGTCACCGTCGTCGAATTTCTCGACCGCATACTGCCGGGCGTCGACGGCGAGGTTGCCCGGCAGGCCCAGCGCTTCTTTCAGAAACAGGGTCTTGCCTTTCGGCTTTCGAGCAAGGTGACCGGCGTCGATTCCAGCGGCGCGATGCTCAGGGTCTCTGTCGAGCCGGTGCAGGGCGGCGCCGGGGAGGTGCTGGAAGCCGAGACCGTGCTCGTGGCCATCGGCCGCCGGCCCTTCACCGCCGGTCTCGGTCTCGACAAGGCCGGCGTCGCGCTCGACGAACGCGGGCGCGTGAAGACCGACGCGCACTATCGCACCAATGTCGACGGCATCTTCGCCGTCGGCGACGTGATCGCGGGACCGATGCTCGCGCACAAGGCGGAGGACGAGGGTGTGGCGGTGGCCGAGATCGTCGCCGGCCAGGCGGGGCACGTGAATTACGACGTGATTCCGAACGTGATCTACACGCGGCCGGAAATCGCCTCGGTCGGGAAACATGAGGAGGAGCTGAAAGCCGCGGGCGTCGAGTACAAGGTCGGCAAGTTCCCCTTCTCCGCCAACGGCCGCGGCCGCGCCATGCTCGCAACGGACGGATTCGTGAAGGTGCTCGCCGACAAGGCGAGCGATCGCGTCCTCGGCGTGCACATCGTCGGCCCCTATGCCGGCGAGCTGATCCAGGAGGCGTCCGTCCTGATGGAGTTCTCCGGATCCGCCGAGGATCTCGGCCGCGTCTGCCACGCCCACCCGACCCTGTCGGAGGCGGTCAAGGAGGCCGCACTGGCGGCCTGGTGGAAACCGGTCAATTTGTGACCCGGTCCACGTTCAGTTCGGTTATCGCGAGGTTAACGCCCGGTTGATGAAACCGGGCGAATGAGTGTTTTTCACCTGGCCGAGACGCGAGCCGCGCGGCGCGCGGATCGGCAGAATCAGCGCCATCAGGGCATACACTCTGGCTTGCATGAGCTGCATATAGCGATCCGGCGTGCGCTCTGCCACGCGCCGCCCCGCAACCCTGCCATGCGACAGATTTTAGTTATATTTCAAGTACTTCTGGCCCGCGGATGGGCCTTCTCATATACCTCGATCAGGCGCGTCGGATCGACCTCGGTATAGACCTGGGTGGTCGAGAGCGAGGCATGGCCGAGCAGTTCCTGGATCGTGCGCAGGTCCCCTCCCGCCGACAGCAGGTGCGTTGCAAAGGAATGCCGGAGCGCATGCGGGGTCGCACTGTCCGGCAGACCCAACGCCGGCCTAAGTCGTTCCATCGCAAGCTGAATTATGCGCGCGCTGAGCGGCCCTCCTTTGGCGCCCACGAAGAGGGGGCCGTCGGGTCCGGGCTGGAAGGGGCAGAGCCGGAGATACCCGGCAATCGACGCGGCGACCGCGGGAAGCACCGGCACGATCCGCACCTTGCCGCCCTTGCCGGTAACGCGCAGCATGTCGTCCCCCGCCGGCGCATCGCGGCGTTTCAGGCCGAGGGCCTCCGAGATGCGCAGCCCGCACCCGTAGAGAAGCGCGAGCACGGCGATATTTCGCGCAGCGATCCACGGCTCCTCTCCCGCATCGCCGCGCTCCTCGACGAGGCGGCGTGCGGCGGCCACGGCGACAGGCTTGGGCAGCGATCTGGGTTGCCTGGGTGCGCGGATCGCCGCGAACGCAGCTCCGTTGACGCCCTCCTCTTTCTCGATGAAACGGATGAAGGATCGTATTCCCGCAAGGCTCCGCGCGAGCGATCGCGACCCGGCGCCGTCGTTGCGGCGCGCTGCCATGAACGCACGGATGTCGGCGGTGCGCAGGTGCGACAGGGCCGCGACGTCCGGCGGGCTGCCGAGATGCTCCTGCAGGAAGGAAAGAAATTGGGCAACGTCCCGCGAATAGGCGGCGACGGTGTGGGGAGACAGCCGTCGCTCGCTGCCGAGATTCCCTCGCCAGCGCCGAATTGCCGCAGCCAGATCATGGGCAGCGGCAACGACAGGCTCCGGCGGCTGCGGGTGGGACGGCATGGGACTCGCGCTCCGACTCCATCAAAACCCGTTCCGCTTTACCGGCGATTAACAAGGAACACTGGCTTTCCCGCGCGCGCACACCCTATTCTGCGGCCGAACATGCCGCACTCCCCCGGGGAAAAAGGAATGCTCAGCAATATCGAGATCGCACGACAGGCAAGACCGAAACCGATTGTCGAAGTGGCCGAAGCTCTCGGGATACCGCGCGAGGCGATCTACAACTACGGACCGACCAAGGCGAAGATCGCACTCAACTGGCTCAGGAAGCTCGACAGGCCCGACGGAAAGCTCGTCCTCGTTACGGCGATCACGCCGACGCCGGCCGGCGAAGGCAAGACAACGACAACGGTCGGCCTCGGCGACGCCCTCAACCGAATCGGGAAGAAGGCGGTCATCTGTCTTCGCGAACCCTCCCTTGGTCCCAGCTTCGGATCGAAGGGCGGCGCCGCCGGCGGCGGCTATGCGCAGGTCATTCCGATGGAGGACATCAACCTCCATCTCACGGGCGATTTTCACGCCATCGCCGCGGCCAACAACCTCCTTGCCGCGATGCTCGACAATCACGTCTACTGGGGCAACAAGCTCGGCATCGATATCCGCCGCATTTCCTGGCGGCGCGTTGTCGACGTCAACGACCGCGCCCTCCGGCACATCGTCTCCTCACTCGGCGGCGTCGCCAACGGCTTTCCGCGCGAGGACGGTTTCGACATCGTCCCCGCCTCGGAAGTGATGGCGGTATTCTGCCTCGCGAGCGGCCTCGACGATCTGGTCGAACGGCTCGGCCGCATCGTCGTCGCGCAAACGCGCGATCGGCAGCCGGTGACCGCCGGCGAGCTGCACGCCAATGGCGCAATGGCGGTTTTGCTCAAGGATGCTTTGGCGCCCAATCTCGTGCAGACGATCGAGGGCAACCCGGCATTCGTCCACGGCGGGCCGTTCGCCAACATCGCCCATGGCTGCAACTCCGTCATCGCCACGCGCGCCGGCCTGAAGCTCGGCGACTACGTCGTGACGGAGGCCGGGTTCGGCGCCGACCTCGGTGCAGAAAAGTTCTTCGACATCAAATGCCGCATCGCCGGGCTGCATCCCGCGGCGGCTGTCATCGTGGCAACCGTGCGTGCGTTGAAGATGCACGGCGGCGTGGCGCGCGAGGACCTTGCCGCCGAGAATGTCGCTGCGGTGAAGAAGGGCAGCGCCAACCTTGTGCGCCACGTCCACAATGTGAAGCGCTACGGCGTGCCGGTCGTTGTCGCGATCAATCGCTTCGGCACCGACACCGATGGCGAGATTGCCGCCATCCAGGCCGCTGCCGCCGGCGAAGGCGTCGAAGCGATCCTCTGCACGCATTTCGCCGATGGCGGAAAGGGCGCCGAAGCGCTCGCGCACAAGGTCGTGCAGCTCGCCGAGTCGGGCGCCGCGCAGTTCGCGCCGCTCTACCCGGACGACATGCCGCTTTTCGACAAGATCAGGACGATCGCCACCGAGATCTACGCCGCCAGCGAAGTAATCGCGGACAAGACGATCCGCGACCGGTTGCACGGCTGGGAGAAGGAAGGCCGGGGCAAATTGCCGATCTGCGTTGCCAAGACGCAGTATTCCTTCTCCACCGATCCCAACCTCAAGAACGCGCCGTCGAACCATGTCGTGCCGATCCGCGAGGTGCGGCTGTCGGCCGGTGCCGGATTCGTCGTGGCCATCTGCGGTGAGATCATGACCATGCCGGGCCTGCCGAGCGTGCCGGCCGCCAACTCGATCCGCATCGACGAGAACGGGGACGTGGTCGGTTTGTTCTAGCGGATCAGGCGATCGTCTGGCCGGTCTTCTTCCAGTCGGCGACGAACTGCTCCAGTCCCTTGTCGGTGAGCGGGTGCTTGACGAGCGACTTCAGCACCGCCGGCGGGATGGTCGCGATATCGGCGCCGGCGATCGCGGCCAGCTTCACATGGTTCGGGCCGCGAATGGATGCTGCCAGGATCTCGGTCGACAGGTCTTCGTAGTTGTCGTAGATCGCGCGGATCTCCGAAACGAGCTGCATGCCGTCGAGCCCGATATCGTCGAGCCGCCCGATGAAGGGCGAGATGAAGGTCGCGCCCGCTTTCGCCGCGAGCAGCGCCTGCGCCGCGGTGAAGCAGAGCGTGACATTGACCATCGTGCCGGCATCGGTGAGTGTGCGGCACGCCTTGAGACCGTCCCAGGTGAGCGGAACCTTCACCGCGACGTTCTCCGCAATCGCCGCAAGCACGCGCCCCTCGCGCACCATGCCTTCATAGTCGGTTGCGGCGACCTCGGCCGAGACCGGCCCGTTCACGATCCTGCAGATTTCGCCGATGACCTCCTTGAAGGGCCGCCCGGCCTTCATCACCAGCGACGGATTGGTGGTAACCCCGTCGAGGAGACCGGTAGCGGCAAGCTCGCGGATCTCGTCCACATCTGCCGTATCGACGAAGAATTTCATGGGCTTGTCTGCTCCAGGCGGGAAAAGCCGGCGACCCGGCCGCGCGCGCCTTCCCTTTAGCCCAAATGCGGCCCATCGTCAGCCTTACCGCGGCAAATTCGGGTGGTGATTCCCACGCAATGCCGACGCCAACCTCCCTCCGGCGGAAACCGGACACTCTTTCGGGCGCCGACGACAGCGCGTCCGGCCGCCCTCGCCCGGCCGGACACCTGGCCGCTGCGTCGGTCCCCCGCGCCACGTCCAGTGTGTCGGTGCTTCTCCCCGTCGCAGTCGACAGTCCCTACACCTACCTCGCACCCGCGGGTCTCGACCTCGGGCCCGGCGATATCGTGGCCGTGCCGCTCGGCACACGACTTTCGATCGGGGCGGTCTGGGACGACCCACCGGACGCGACGATCGGGCACAATCGCCTACGCGCCGTCGCACACCGTTTCGATGCGCCGCCCCTCACGCGGCATTTGCGGGCCTTTGTCGACTGGGTGGCGGACTACACGCTGGCGACGCGCGGCATGGTACTGCGCATGGTGCTGCGCGCGCCTGGCGCACTCGAGCCCGGCAAGCCGTTGCCCGCCGTGCGCCGCGCAGGACCTCCACCAGCACGCATGACGCCGGCGCGCGCGCGCGTGTTGAAAACCCTGGAAGATGGCATGGCGTGGTCGCGCATGGGGCTCGCAGCCGCTGCGGCGGTGAGTCCCGGCGTGATCGACGGGCTTCTGGAGGCCGGTACCCTGGAAACGATCGCGCTGCCCCCGCAGCCGGCCGCCCCGAAACCCGATCCCGACTTCGCGCAACCGGAGCTGACCGAGGCGCAGGCCGCGGCAGCGGAAACGCTCCGCAGCCTGGCGACAGGCGGCTATTCTGTCACCCTGCTGGACGGGGTCACGGGGTCGGGCAAGACCGAAGTCTATTTCGAAGCGGTCGCCGCGGCCCTCCGCGCGGGCAAGCAGGCGCTGATACTGTTGCCGGAAATTGCGCTGACCGCGACCTTCATCGACCGCTTTGCGGCGCGCTTCGGGGCGCGGCCGGCTGAGTGGCATTCCGATGTACCGCCGCGCATGCGTGAGAATGTCTGGCGCGGTGTCGCCACCGGCGAACTCCGCGCCGTGGTGGGCGCGCGCTCCGCCCTTTTCCTCCCCTTCGCCGATCTCGGACTCGTTGTGGTGGACGAGGAGCACGATTCCGCCTTCAAGCAGGAGGAGGGCGTCACCTATCACGCGCGCGACATGGCGGTGGTGCATGCGCATCTGGCCGGCTTTCCGGCGGTGCTGTCCTCCGCCACGCCGTCGGTCGAGTCGCGCGTGAATGCGGACGCCGGGCGCTACCGCCGCATCGTGCTTCCCGACCGCTATCGCGCCGCCGCCCCGCCGGATGTGAGTGCGACCGACCTGCGCAGGCATCCGCCGGAACGCGGAACCTGGCTGTCACCGCCGCTGGCGGCCGCCATAGCCGAGACCCTCGCCGCGAAGGAGCAGGTGCTGTTGTTCCTCAACCGGCGGGGCTACGCCCCGCTCACGGTGTGCCGTGCCTGTGGCCATCGCTTCCGGTGTCCCAACTGTTCCGCCTGGCTTGTCGAGCACCGTTTTCGTGGCGTGCTCGCCTGCCATCATTGCGGACACACGACGCCGAAGCCCGAGGCTTGTCCCCAATGCGGCACGGCCGACAGTCTCGTCGCCTGCGGCCCGGGCGTGGAACGCGTGGCGGAGGAGGTCGCCCGCCGCTTTCCCGAAGCACGCGCCGTGGTCCTGTCGAGCGATCTCGTCGGCGGCGCGCAGCGCCTTCGCCGCGAGCTTGCCGCCATCGCCAGAGGCGAGTGGGATATTGTCATCGGCACGCAGCTTGTCGCCAAGGGTCACAATTTCCCGCTGCTCACGCTGGTCGGCGTGATCGACGCCGACCTCGGTCTGGCGCATGGCGATCTGCGCGCCAGCGAGCGCACCTTCCAGATTCTCTCGCAGGTGACGGGCAGGGCCGGCCGTTCCGGTGGCGCCAGCCGGGCGCTGATCCAGACTTTCACGCCGGAGCACCCGGTGATGCAGGCGATCGTCTCCGGCGACCGGGAGGCTTTTTATCGCCGTGAGATCGAGGAGCGCCGCGCCGCGCGCCTGCCGCCCTTCTCGCGCCTGGTGGCGCTGATCGTGACCGGCCCCGACCGGCCGGAAACGCTTGCCTTCGCCGGAGCGCTCCGCCGCGCCGCGCCGGAGAATCCGGACGTGACGGTGTTCGGCCCGGCCGAGGCGCCGCTGGCGGTGATCCGCGGACGTTACCGTTTCCGCCTGCTCGCCGAAGCGCCGCGCGCGACGAATCTGCAGGCTTATGTCCGCGCATGGCTGGCGGCGGGCCCCAGACTGCGCGGGTCGCTCCGCATCCAGATCGACGTCGATCCGCAGAGTTTTCTGTAGCGATCACCGCCGCCGGAAGACGGCATAAACGAAACTCTGGGTGACGCCGCGGGGCGTTACGTGCCGCTCCAGTCTTTCCGTGACGAGGGTGAAGTCGGGACCCAGCCGTTCCGCGAGCGTCGCGGCGCTGTAACGTTGCACCGGCAGACCGCTGCACTTCTCCGGCCCGTCGGGGGCAAACGTCGCAATGATGGCCGTGCCGCCAGGAACGAGCGCCCTGCCGAGCGACTCGATATAAGCGTCCTGATCCTCCGGGCGGACCAGGAAGTGAAGAACTGCCCGATCGTGCCACACATCCCACTGCCGTGGCGGATCCCAGTGCGTGATGTCCGCGACGATCGGGTCGATGCCGGCCCCACTCTTGCGAAACCGCTCCCGAAGGCGCGCGATGGCGCTCTCCGATATGTCGAGAGCCGTCAGATCGCGGTAGCCGCGCACGAGGAGCTCGTCGACGAGCGTCGAGGTGCCCGCGCCGATATCGATCACGGCCGCCGCCGGGTGGGGCGCCACCGCTTCGATCAGCGCGAGGCTGGTGAGCGGCCGCACCTGGAACCAGCTGACCTCGTCATCCGCTTTCGTGTCGTAGACCTCGTTCCAATGCTGGCGGATATCGGTCATGGAGGCAAACTCTGTGGGCGGTCGCGCATGCGACAAATCGGGTTGTCGGTCGCCGTCCGCAAGCCCAAACCGCGGCGCGCCGTCGCAGGGGGCGGTCATATTGCCCCGCAGCAACCCCTGTGCTATCGAACCCGCGGCCCTCGGGCCGGGCGTATTTCTGACCGCGGGCGCCCAATAAATCAATCCGTTGAAGGTCTTATGCCCGGTTGTGCCGGCACTCTGTGCGGCGTGACCGCACAAGGGAAAAATCGGGGACAGCGCGCGACGTGGCAGAGGCAAGTGGTGTCGTATCCGGTGTCGCCGAGCGCTACGCCAACGCCTTGTTCGATCTCGCCACCGGCGAGCGGGATATGCTCGACCCGACTCTGGCCGATCTCGACCGGCTCGCCGGGCTGCTTGCCGAGAGTCCCGACCTCCGGCGCCTCGTCCGCAGCCCGATCTTTTCCGCCGACGACCAGATGCGCGCCATGCGGACCGTTTTGGAGAGGGCCGGCATAACCGGGCTTGTGGCGAATCTGGTTTTCGTCGCGATCCGCAACCGCCGTCTGTTCGCCCTTCCAGCAATCGCCACCGCCTTCCGCCGGCTGGTCGCCCGCTATCGCGGCGAGACCGCCGCGGAGGTTACCAGCGCCGAACCTCTGTCGGACCGCCACGTCGCGGCGCTCAGGGAAGCGTTGAGGGCGTCTCTCGGCAAGGAAGTCACGCTCGAGCGCAAGATCGATCCGGCATTGATCGGCGGCCTCGTGGTTCGCGTCGGCAGCCGCATGATCGACACCTCGCTTCGCACCAAGCTCGCTTCACTCAAGATTGCAATGAAAGAGGTCCGCTGATGGACATTCGCGCCGCGGAAATCTCCGCCATCCTCAAGGAGCAGATAAAGAACTTCGGCGCCGAGGCCGAGGTGTCGGAGGTCGGCCAGGTGCTCTCCGTCGGCGACGGCATTGCCCGCATCTACGGACTCGACAACGTCCAGGCCGGCGAGATGATCGAATTCCCCGGCGGCGTCCGGGGCATGGCGCTGAACCTCGAGACCGACAACGTCGGTGCGGTCATCTTCGGCAACGACCGCGACATCAAGGAAGGCGACACGGTCAAGCGCACTGGCGCCATCGTCGACGTGCCGGTCGGCAAGGGGCTTCTCGGCCGCGTCGTCGATGCGCTTGGCAACCCGATCGACGGCAAGGGCCCCATCGAGGCGAAGGAGCGCAAGCGCGTCGACGTGAAGGCGCCCGGCATCATTCCGCGCCGCTCGGTGCACGAGCCGATGCAGACCGGCCTCAAGGCGATCGACGCACTCATCCCGATCGGCCGCGGCCAGCGCGAGCTGATCATCGGCGACCGGCAGACCGGTAAGACCGCCATCGCACTCGACACGATCCTCAACCAGAAAAGCGTGAACGCGACCGGCGACGAGACCAGGAAGCTCTATTGCGTTTATGTCGCCATCGGCCAGAAGCGCTCGACCGTTGCGCAGTTCGTGAAGGTCCTCGAGGAGCAGGGCGCCCTCGATTACACCGTCATCGTGGCCGCCACCGCCTCCGACCCCGCCCCGATGCAGTTCCTCGCCCCCTTCGCCGGCTGCACCATGGGCGAATATTTCCGCGACAACGGCATGCATGCACTCATCATCTACGACGACCTCTCCAAACAGGCCGTCGCCTATCGCCAGATGTCGCTGCTGCTGCGCCGCCCGCCGGGTCGCGAAGCCTATCCGGGCGACGTGTTCTATCTTCACTCGCGGCTGCTCGAACGCGCCGCCAAGATGAATTCGGACTACGGCGGCGGCTCGCTGACTGCGCTTCCGGTCATCGAGACACAGGCGAACGACGTGTCGGCCTACATCCCGACCAACGTGATCTCGATCACCGACGGACAGATATTCCTCGAGACCGACCTCTTCTTCCAGGGCATCCGCCCCGCCGTCAACGTCGGTCTTTCGGTGTCACGCGTCGGTTCCGCCGCGCAGGTGAAGGCGATGAAGCAGGTCGCCGGGCGCATCAAGGGCGAGCTGGCGCAGTACCGCGAGATGGCGGCCTTCGCGCAATTCGGCTCGGACCTCGACGCCACCACCCAGCGCCTTCTCAATCGCGGCGCGCGCCTCACCGAGCTTCTCAAGCAGCCCCAGTTCGCGCCGCTCAATGTCGAGGAACAGGTCGCGGTGATCTATGCCGGCGTCAACGGCTACCTCGATCCGCTGCCCGTCAATCGTGTCAGCGAGTTCGAGCGCGGCCTGCTCGCATTCCTGCGCACCGAGCACAAGTCGCTCCTCGACGGCATCCGCACGAAGGGCGAGCTCACCGATGAGCTCCAGTCCGAACTGAAAAGCGCGGTCGAGCGCTTCGCAAAGGGCTTCGCATAGGCACGACGGACAGACCATGCCGAGCCTGAAGGACCTCAGGAACCGCATTGCCTCGGTGAAGGCGACGCAGAAGATCACGCGGGCCATGCAGATGGTCGCCGCGTCGAAGCTGCGCCGCGCACAGGCGGCCGCCCTCGCCGCGCGGCCCTACGCGGAGCGCATGAACGCGGTGCTCGCGAACCTGGCCTCGTCCGTCAAGGACAGCCCGAGCGCGCCGCGCCTGCTTGTGGGCACCGGCTCCGACCGCACGCATCTCCTCGTCGTTTGCACGGCCGAGCGCGGCCTTTGCGGAGCGTTCAACTCCTCCATTGCCCGCCTCGCCCGCGACCACATCAACCGGCTCACGTCCGAGGGAAAGGACGTCAAGATCATCTGCGTCGGCCGCAAGGGTTACGACATGCTGCGGCGGAGTTTCGGCGACCGGATCGTCGAGCTGATCGAGCTGCGCGGCGTGCGCCAGATCGGTTTCGCCGACGCCAACGCCATCGCCCGCAAGGTGCTCGAGCTTTTCGACAAGGGCGCCTTCGATGTGTGCACGCTGCTCTTCGCCCGCTTCAGGTCGGTGATCCAGCAGGTTCCGACCGCGAAGCAGCTCATCCCGGCCGAGATCGGCGCGGAGGGCACCGCACCCGCGCCCGACCTCAAGGGCGCTTCCTACGAGTACGAGCCGGACGAGGAGACGATCCTCGGCGACCTGCTGCCACGCAACGTCGCAGTTCAGATTTTCGGCGCCCTCCTCGAGAACGCCGCTTCCGAGATGGGCGCGAAGATGACGGCAATGGACAACGCGACCCGTAACGCCGGCGAGATGATCGACCGGCTGACGCTCAACTACAACCGAACCCGTCAGGCGCAGATCACCAAGGAGCTGATCGAGATCATCTCCGGCGCCGAGGCGGTCTGACGGATCGAGAGGAAAGTCATGGCAAACCCGACTAACAGGCCGACCGGCCGGATAACGCAGGTAACGGGCGCCGTCGTCGACGTGCAGTTCGCCGACCATCTGCCGGCGATCCTGAACGCGCTGGAGACCGACAACCGCGGAAGCCGGCTGATCCTCGAGGTCGCCCAGCATCTCGGCGAGAATACGGTCCGCACGATCGCCATGGACACCACCGACGGCCTCGTCCGCGGGCAGGAGGTGACCGACACCGGTCAGGCAATCTCCGTCCCGGTCGGCGACGAGACGCTCGGTCGCATCATCAACGTCATCGGCGAGCCGGTGGACGAGGCCGGCCCCGTCCGGGCCAGGGAGCGCCGCGCCATCCACCAGCCGACGCCTGCCTATGTCGACCAGTCGACAGAGGCGGAGATTCTGGTGACGGGCATCAAGGTCGTCGACCTGCTCGCGCCCTATGCCCGCGGCGGCAAGATCGGACTCTTCGGCGGCGCCGGCGTCGGCAAGACCGTCCTCATCCAGGAGCTCATCAACAACGTCGCCAAGGCGCACGGCGGCTATTCGGTGTTCGCCGGCGTCGGCGAGCGCACGCGCGAGGGAAACGACCTCTATCACGAGATGATCGAGTCGGGCGTCAACAAGGACCCGAAGAAGAACAACGGCTCGACCGCCGGCTCGAAATGCGCTCTGGTCTACGGCCAGATGAACGAGCCCCCGGGTGCCCGCGCCCGCGTCGGTCTCTCCGGTCTCACCGTGGCCGAATATTTCCGTGACCAGGGCCAGGACGTGCTGTTTTTCGTCGACAACATCTTTCGATTCACGCAGGCGGGATCGGAGGTATCGGCGCTTCTCGGCCGCATTCCGTCGGCGGTGGGCTATCAGCCGACGCTCGCCACCGACATGGGCGCGCTTCAGGAGCGCATTACCACCACGACAAAGGGTTCGATCACCTCGGTGCAGGCGATCTATGTGCCGGCCGACGACCTGACCGACCCGGCACCGGCGACCTCCTTCGCGCATCTGGATGCGACAACCGTGCTTTCGCGCGCCATATCGGAGAAGGGCATCTACCCGGCGGTGGACCCGCTCGATTCCACCTCGCGCATGCTCGACCCGCGCATCGTTGGCGAGGAGCACTATACGGTCGCCCGCAGGGTGCAGGAGATACTCCAGCGCTACAAGGCGCTCCAGGACATCATCGCCATCCTCGGCATGGACGAACTGTCGGAGGACGACAAGCTCACCGTCGCCCGCGCGCGCAAGATCGAGCGCTTCCTGTCGCAGCCCTTCCATGTGGCCGAAGCCTTCACGGGCACCAGCGGCAAGCTGGTCGATGTCGCCGACACGATTCGCGGCTTCAAGGGTCTCGCCGCCGGCGAGTACGACCACCTGCCCGAAGCGGCCTTTTACATGGTCGGCACCATCGAGGAGGCGGTCGAGAAGGCGAAGCGCCTGGCGGCCGAGGCAGCGTAGTCGGCGCGGCGGCCGGCTTCCTTGCCGGCAACCGCCTGGCCTGAGGAACACACAGCGATGGCTGAGCCCTTCCAGTTCGATCTCGTTTCGCCCGAACGGCTGATTTTCTCCGAGCCCGTTGCGCAGGTTGTCGTCCCCGGGGCCGATGGCCAGTTCACCGTGCTGAAGGGCCACGCGCCGCTCATGACGACGCTGAGGCCCGGCGTCGTCGAAGTGACGCAGGAGGGCGGCGCCCAGCGACGGATTTTCGTGCGCGGGGGCTTTGCGGACACAAACCCGGACGGCCTGACCATCCTTGCCGAGCAGGCGATCCCGCTCGAGGAACTCGACGCCGCAATGCTGGCACAGGAGGTGAAGAACGCCGAGGAGGACCTTGCCGATGCCGCCGAGGGCGCGGCGAAGGATGCTGCCGCACATCGCCTCCAGCAGCTGAGGGAGGTCCAGTCGGCGCTCGAGCCGCGCTGACGAACACGCTTTCCGGGAAGCGGCGGCAGGCTATAGCCACCGCCGCACGCGCGCCCTGTAGTCGCGGTACGGCGCGCCGAACTTCGCCTCCAGATAACGCTCCTCCTTGTCGATCACCTGCGTTCGCACGACCCATACCACCGGGATGAGGGCCAGCAGCGGCCACAGTGCGTTGCCGAGGAGCGCCAGACCGGCATGGACAAGGGCAAGGCCGAGATACATCGGGTTCCGGCTGAAGCGATAGGGACCGGCGAAGGTGAGCGCCGCCGTCGGCCTCATGGGATTCGGGTCCTCGCCGGCGCGGCGGAATACGGACACCGCCCAGACATCGAGGGCAAGGCCGAGCGCCACCGCCAGGCCCCCGAGGGTCCGGACCGGCACGCTCCACTCCGACGGAACGACCGGAACCGGCCAGAACCACCAGAGCGCGTAGCCGACGATCAGACCGGCGAGATAGGCAAGCGGCGGGAGGAAACGGACATCGGCGCGATCGGTGGACTCATGTCGTTGGGGCATGACTCTTTCATCCTGCGATGCCGGCAAACGCCTTCGCCACCTGGCGATAGACATCCCGCTTGAAGGGGACGATCAGGTCGGGCAGACGCTCAAGCCGCTCCCAGCGCCATTCGGTGAATTCCGGCTTGTGCCTGCCGCCCCCCGGATGCGCGATATCGATCTCCCCGTCGTCGCCGGTGAAGCGCAGCGCAAACCATTTCTGTTTCTGCCCGCGATACCGCCCGCCCCAGGATGCCGGAATGAGCTCGGGCGGAAGGTCGTAGTAGAGCCAGCCGTCGATCTCGGCGATCCGCTCCACAGAGCGAACGCTGGTCTCCTCGTAGAGTTCGCGAAGCGCCGCCTCGTAGAGCGGCTCGCCCTCATCGACCCCGCCCTGTGGCATCTGCCACCAGTGGCCCTTTCCCTCGCCCTCCGCCGCCACGTCGGACCGCTTGCCGATCCACACGCGGCCGGCCTGGTTGAAAAGTGCGATGCCCACGCAGGGCCGGTAGGGCAGGCGAGCGGCCTCCGGCTTGGTTTCTCGCTTGCCAAATGTCCCCGACATCAGGAGGGATTCGCGGTGGCGACTGCGGTCACCGGAACCAGCACGACGCCCCGCCGTGCGGCGTCCTTTGCCCAGGCCGCTATGCGGTCGATCGATACGGGATAGGCCGAAGCGACGCCGATCGCATGGCCCCGTTCGCGCGCGATCGCCTCGAGTCGGGTCAGACGGTTGTCGATGGCGGCCGCGTCGGGCTCGGCATCAATGACCATGTCCGCTGCCGCGAACGGCGCCCGCCCGAGACTTGCCTCGCGCGCACGGCTGCGGACCGACGTCCCGTCGTCGAGATAAAGAAGCCCCCGCCGTCCGATCTCCGCCAGCACCGTTTCCATCGCTTTCGGGTCGCTGGTGAAGCGGCCGCCCATGTAGTTCATCACGCCCACGTAGGTACCGAAACGCGAAAGCAGCCAGTGCAGCCGCTTCAGGTTCTCCGCGGCGGCCGCATCGACCAGCAGGGTCTTCGGTCCGGGATCGTTGTTGGGATAGTCGAACGGTTCCAGCGGCAATTGCAGCAGCAGCTCGTGCCCGGCGGCGCGCGCCTGCTCCACCCATAGCGCCAGGTCCGCGCCATAGGGCGCGAAGGCAAGCGTGACCGGTCCCGGCAGCGCCGCGATGGCGGTCTGCGTGCCGGATTCGCTGATGCCCAGTCCCCCGACGACGATCGCCACGCGGGCCGTGCCGGCCGCCAGCGCATCGACCGGCCGCGCATAGAGGTCCATCGGCCGCCGTCCGTCCGCAGCAATGCGCGGGATCGGGCCGTCCGGGGTCTGCTCGATCAGCGCCGGGTCGGGAACCGCGGCAAGCGCAAGTGTGGGAGCGATGGAAAGCTCGCGAATGACAACGGCGCCGTCGGTCTGCTGCGGCGCTTCGAGAACCGGCTCTGGAACGCGGATGATCCTCGATTGGCCGGGTCCTGATATGCCCGCGGGCTCCCCCTCATTCGCTTCCGGGATGCCGGTGACGCGCGTCGCACTGCCTTCCGACACCACCGCCGAGGCGGTTTTTCCCACCGCCACGACCGCGACGGGATCGCCGCCCGAGGGATCGTCGACGAGCAGCACCCAGGCGCCGACGACCAGCACCAGGACCGCGAGAATGCCCACAGCGATGTTGAAGAGCGGCAGCGCCGGCCACCTGCGCTGGACTTTATTGCCGAGAGGCGTGTTGAGTTCGTCGCCGCCGCTGGGTTTCATTTGATGAATGCGCAAGCGGGCGCCGCCGGAGCGGCGCCCGCCGGCATCAGTTGGGAATGCCGCGATTGGGATCCGGCGGGAACGCGTTGTTTACCTGCGTGCCACGCAGCAGGTCGAAGGCCGTGTTGAGCTGCTTGTCGTCCTTCGGATCGGGCGGCACATAGCCGGACGAGCCGGACAGCTCCTCGCCCTCGCCGCTGAGGTGGCCTTTCAGGCTTGCCTCGCCGCGCGGTTCGCCGAGCTGGTCCTTGAGCTCCGGCGGAAGCTCGGAGACGACCTCGATATCGGGGTCGATGCCTTTCGCCTGGATGGAACGGCCCGAGGGCGTGTAGTAGCGCGCCGTCGTCAGCCTGAGACCGCTTTCCGCGCTGAGCGGGATGATCGTCTGCACGGACGCCTTGCCGAAGGACCGGGTGCCGAGCACGGTGGCGCGGCGGTGATCCTGAAGCGCCCCGGCCACGATTTCCGAGGCCGAAGCCGAACCGCCGTTGATAAGCACGATCACCGGCTTCCCGTCGGCAAGATCGCCCGGCCGGGCGTTGAACCGCTTGGTTTCTTCCGCGTGCCGGCCGCGGGTCGAAACGATCTCGCCGCGATTGAGGAACGCGTCCGACACCGACACCGCGGCATCGAGCAGTCCGCCCGGATTGTTGCGCAGGTCGAGAACGAATCCGCGCAGCTTGTCGGGAGGAATGTTCGCCCGGATCCTCTTGATCGCCTTGTCGAGCTCCTCAAAGGTCTGCTCGTTGAACTGGGTGATCCGGATATAGCCTATGTCGCCGCCCTCTTCGCGGGAGCGCACGGTCTGGATGTGGATGATGGCGCGAACGAGCCGCACGTCGAACGGCCTCTCGACATTCTCGCGCTTGATGGTGAGCACGATCGGCGTGTTGACTTCGCCGCGCATCTTCTTGACCGCCTGGTCGAGGGTCAGGCCCTCCACGCTCTCCCCGTCGATGGCAACGATCAGGTCGCCGGTCAGGAGGCCGGCCTTCGCCGCCGGCGTGTCGTCGATCGGCGCCATGACCTTGACAACGCCGTTCTCCATCGTGACCTCGATGCCGAGGCCGCCGAACTCGCCGCGCGTCTGCACGTTCATGTCGCGCATCGCCGCCGCGTTCAGGTAGCCGGAATGCGGATCGAGCGACGAGAGCATGCCGTTGATGGCCGCCTCGATCAGGGCCGCCTCATCGGGCACCTCCACGTAGTCGCTGCGGATTCGCTCGAACACGTCTCCGAAGAGGTTGAGCTGCTTGTAGGTGTCGGGTGCCGCTGCGCGTGCGGAGCCGCCGACTTCGATCCGCATCTGCGCGAGCCCGACGGTGAACGCCGCGCCCACCAGGATGCCGGCAAGAAGCAGGAAAACCTTGCGTTTCATCCGCTGACCTCTTCATCATGCGTCCTGGCCCACCAGGGGCCGGGGTCGATCGCCGTCCCGTCCTTCCGGAATTCTACATAGAGTAAAGGTTGCGAAGCGCCAACACCTGCCGCTCCGGCGCTCGCCAGCCGCTGATCGCCCATGACCGCCACGGGCTCCCCCGCCAGAACGAACTGACCGACCTCGACGTCGATTCGTTCCATCCCCGCCAGAAGAACATGATACCCGTCGCCGCAATTGACGATCAAGAGTTGCCCGTAGGAGCGGAAAGGCCCCGCGTAAACCACCCAGCCGTCGGCAGGGGAAATCACCTGTGCCGCGCTCCGCGTTGCAATGGAAAGTCCCTGTGCCGTGCCGCCGAGGCCGTCGTCCTCGCCGAAGCTGCGGATTTCGACGCCGCTGACGGGTCGGGGCAGCATCGCCTTGGCCTCCGCGAATGCGATTGCCGGAGCGATGCGGCCGGACGCGCCCGACGGCGTTCCGGGTGCCGCCTGCGGTGCAGGTGCGGCCGCCGCAACCTCCGCATCCAGGCGGTCGATCAATTCTTTGAGACTGGTCGACTTGCGCGCAAGCTCGCTCGCGTTCCGGCGTTCCGCGTCGAGCGCCTCGCGCGACTCGGCTTCCGCCTTCTTTCGCTCCGCGATGAGGAGCTGGACCCGCTGGCGCTCCTCGATGAGTTGGGTGGCGTCGGCTTTCAGGCGCGCCCGCTCGCCGTCGAGGTGCGCCCGCACCTCGGTCAGTTCCTTCAGGCTCGCCGCCACAGCCTCCGCGCGTGCCCGCAAATCCGGAACCGCCGCGCCGAGCAGTATCGCACTCCGGACCGACGTCAGCGCGTCCTCCGGCCGGACGACGATTGCCGGCGGCGGACGCCTTCCCATGCGTTGCAAGGCGGCCAGCACCTCTGCCAGCAATGCACGCCGCTCCGCCAGCCGCCGGACAAGCGGTTCCTCCTTCCTGCGCAGCGCGGCGATGCGGGTCTCGGTTCGCCCGATCTCGTCCTCCAGCGCCCTGCTGCGCTTGCCGGCCTCAACGAGGGTCCGGTTGAGCGCCGCCCGGTCCCGCGAGAGCGCAGCAATCTCCTCTTTGAGGGCCGCTTGCCGATCCTCCGCAACCGCAATGGCCTTTGTGATGGAATCGAACTCCGCCTGACGCGCGGCCTGTTCCGCAAGCTTGTCGCGATCGGGGGTTTCGGCAGGCGCGCGGGAAACCGCCAGCCCCGCCAGCCCGGCGAGAGCGATGGTGAGCAGGAAACGGCGGCGGCGGTCGCGCAATGGCCTGTCCGCGGTGAACTGTGCCGACGCCAAGATAGTCGCGCGCGCTTAAGGCGCGGCTAACCGGCACCGGGCGAGCCAATCCGCCAATTGCGGCGTCACCGCGACCGATTTCAGGCGCGATGATAGGGATGCCCGGAAAGAATCGTTGCAGCGCGGTAGACCTGCTCTGCGACGAGCACACGCACGAGCCGGTGCGGCAGGGTGGCCTTTCCGAAGGAGAGCACGGCATCCGCCCGCTCCCTCAGACTGTCGTCGATCCCGTCCGGTCCGCCGACGACCAGCACCAGATCGCGGCCCCTGTCGCGCATCCGCCCGACGAGAACTGCGAATTCCGCGCTTGTCAGGCCCTTCCCGCGCTCGTCGAAAACGACGACAGACGCCTCGGCTGGCGCGGCATGCGCGAGGGCTCTGGCCTCTTCCGCCTTGCGAACGGCGGCGGAACCGGAACGTCCTTCGGGGAATTCGCGGATACGGACATCGATACCGATCCGCCGGCCCTCCGCCTCGGCGCGGGCGAGGTAACGCCGCACAAGTTCGCTCTCGGGCCCGCTTTTCAGGCGCCCGATGGCAGCGATCGTGATTCGCATCGCCGGCCGGGCGGCTGGCTGCGCGTGACCGCCCGCTCCCTGCTAGCCCGTGAGCACGGGTCCGGACGGATGATCGGCCGTCCACATCTTCTCGAGGTTGTAGAAACCGCGGACCTCGGGCCGGAAAATATGGACGATCACATCGCCGGCATCGATCAACACCCAGTCGCAATGCGGAACGCCTTCGACACGCGGGGATGCGAAGCCCGCGCTCTCCAGATCCTCCACCACCCGGTCGGCGATGGCGCCCACGTGGCGGTGGGAGCGGCCGGATGCAACGACCATGAAATCTGCGAGTGTGGATTTGCCGACGATGTTGATGGGAACGGCGTCCTCGGCCTTGGATTCGTCGAGACTGCGGAGGACCACCTCGAGTGCGTCCGCGCCAGCGGTTGCGGTTGGCGGGACAGCCTTGGACCCGGTGCGAAGCACCGGATTCTTCGTCCGCAATGCGGTTGTCAGCGTGTTGATCCTTTCCCTCTTTCGTGTGCCAGGCGCCGCCTCCGGGCGGCGCGATGCACGACTGGATGCACGGTTAAGATAGGCCTGCATCCTTGACGCTTTCAAGACGACGGCGCCGCCTTTGGTTACGAAGGAGCGTTGAGGAGACCGGAACCCGGGGCCCGTGGAGAAACACCCAGGCCGGAGGAGTCCGCTCGGCGAGGCCGGCAGCGGCGCCTTCCCACACACGCGATCGGGCAAGGGCGTGGGCAGCCGGCGAAACGAGCGCCGGAATGCTCGATTCGGGACGATCGACCACAGCGATCGGCATGGTGTCCGCGATTCGGCGCCAGCCGTGCCAGAGGTGGAAGTTCGCCATGTTGTCGGCTCCCATGATCCACACGAGCCGCACCCCCGGCATTCGCCGCTTGAGCCAGGCGAGGGTATCGGCCGTGTACCGGCTGCCGATCTGCGCCTCCACGCCGGTTACGACAAACCGGGGGTGATCGGCCATCCGCGCGACCCCCGCCACCCGGGCCGCCAGGCCGTGCGACGGGCTCTTCGACTTCAGGGGATTCTGCGGCGACACGAGCCACCACACCCGATCGAGCCTGAGGCGACGTAGCGCCAGATGCGCAACCATCAGATGGCCCTCGTGCGGCGGGTCGAAACTGCCGCCGAAGAGACCGATGCGCATGCCCGGCGCGAAGGCCGGCAACCGGATTGGGGCTTGCCGCTGCACGCGTGCCGCTACCTACGGCCGGATCTGACCGGAGCCGCGCACGCGGTACTTGAAGCTCGTCAACTGCTCCGCCCCCACCGGACCGCGCGCATGCATGCGACCCGTCGCGATCCCGATCTCCCCACCGAAGCCGAACTCGCCGCCATCGGCGAACTGCGTCGACGCATTGTGCAGAACGATGGCGCTGTCGACCTCGTTGAGGAAACGGTCGGCGGTTGCCTTATCCTCGGTAACGATGGCATCGGTGTGATGCGAGCCGTGCGTCCCGATGTGGCGGATCGCGCCGTCGACGCCGTCGACCACCGCCGCCGCGATGATTGCGTCGAGAAACTCGGTGACGAAATCCTGCTCGCTTGCGGGCGTCACATTGACCGCACGCTGGCGGATCTCGCTGTCGCCCCGCACGGTGCAGCCCGCCTGCTGCAACGCTTCCACCAGCGGCCGCACCAGCCGGTCCGCAGCGGCAGAATCGACGAGCAACGTCTCGGCCGCACCGCAGACGCCGGTTCGGCGCATCTTGGCATTGACGACGATCCTCTTTGCCATCTCCAGATCGGCCGCACGGTCGACATAGACCGCGCAGATGCCTTCGAGATGCGCGAACACCGGTACGCGCGCCTCGCTCTGCACGCGCGCGACCAGACTCTTGCCGCCACGCGGTACGATGACGTCGATCGCACCGTCGAGCCCCGCGAGCATCATTCCGACCGCCGCGCGGTCGCGTGTCGGCACCATCTGGATCGCGTCGACCGGCAAACCCGCAGCCGCGAGACCCTCGGCGAGCGCGGCATGGATCGCACGCGACGACCGATAGGAGTCCGAACCGCCCCGCAGGATCACGGCATTCCCCGCCTTGAGACAGAGCGCGCCTGCATCGGCGGTCACATTCGGCCGGCTTTCGTAGACGACGCCGATGACGCCGAGCGGTGTGCGCACGCGTTCGAAGTGGAGGCCGTTCGGGCGGTCCCACTCGGCGATCACCTGTCCGACCGGATCGGGTAGTGCGGCGACAACGTCCATGCCGTCCGCCATTGCCGCAATGCGCGCGGGATTGAGCGTCAGCCTGTCGATGAATGCGCCCGACAGGCCGGCGTCCCGCGCGGCCTTGAGGTCGTCGGCATTTGCCGCAAGGATCGACGGTTCGGCGCGCCGGATGGCCGCTGCCATTGCGGTGAGTGCGGCATTCTTCCGTTCGGTCGATGCGGTGCCGAGCACATGCATCGCGGCGCGCGCCTGCCTGCCGATCGCCGCCATCGCGGCGGCAACGTCGTCGGCTCCGGCATCGGCGGTTGCAATGCTCACGGCTCTCGCACCCGGCGCGGTCATTCTGCCCATCCTTGTTTCCCCGGTTGCCATTCTAGCCAAGCCAGGATTGCGTTGGTATAGGCAGTCCGGTTGCCGTCTTCATAAGCAGGATGCCCAGCATGGCCATGACACCGCAACAGTGGCTCGACGCCTACCGCAAGGCGTGGGTCGATCTCGATGCCGACGCCGCCGCCGCGCTCTTCACGAAGGATTCAACCTACGCCGAGCAGCCCTATCAGGCCGCTTTTGCCGGACCGGAAGGCGTACGCGACTACTGGAAACGCGTCACCGCCACCCAGAGCGATGTCAGGATCAGGTACGGCAAGCCGATCACGGTGGGCAACCGCACCGCTGTCGAATGGTGGACCACGCTCACCAATGCCGGCACGCCCGTGACGCTTGCCGGCGCGTTCATTCTCGAGTTCGACGCGAACGGGCTCTGCAAGACGCTCCGCGAATACTGGCATTTCGTCGAGGGCACCAGGGAGCCGCAGCCGGGCTGGGGCACCTGACGCCCCGCGCGCTACCGGGGTGCCGGTTTCAGCCGCGGCTCGATGACGGCACGCAGCGTGCGCGCCGGCTTTCCCGTGAGTCTTGCGACGACGTCGGTGCAGCTTGCAAGATACCCCTCGCGGATCGCTCGCCCGAAGGAAGCGACGAGCTGCGCACCATAGCGCGCGTGATCGTCGCCCGATCCCGACGCTGCGACGATGCCCTTGACGAACGCCTCGTCGTCGACGTCGACCGCCTCGATCTTCACCCCGCCAAGTTCGCCGTAAAGCGCCGCAAGCTCCGGAGCGGTGAATGCCTGCGGCCCGGTAACGTCGTAGGTGACGTTCTCGTGTCCGCCCTCCATGAGCACGGTGGCTGCGACCTCGGCGCAATCGTCGCGCGCCACATAGGCGACGCGGCCCGTGCCGCGATTGTGAACGATCTTCCCGGACGTGATCGCCTTCTGCGCTTCCGGCACCTGGTAGTCGGCGTAAAGGCTGTTGCGCAGGAACGTCCATGTCATCCCGCTCCGGCGGATCGCCTGTTCCGTGAAATAATGGCCGGGCGCGACGACCGCCGGATTGGGCGGATCCGCCCCGACGATGGAAGTATAGATCACGTGCCGAACCCCTGCGGTGGCGGCCGCCTCCACCGCCGCGCCGTGCTGTTCGTTGCGCTTCGCAAGGTCGGTGTTGCTGATCAGAAGCATGCGCTCCGCGCCGGCAAACGCGGAGCGGAGGCTTGCCGGGTCGGCAAAGTCGCCGAAGCGCACCTCGGCCCCGCGCGCTGCGAATTCAGCGGCTGCTTCCGGTTTGCGCGTCACCAGAACGAGCCGCCCGGGTCTGTATTTCTCGAGCGCATGGGCGGCGGCGCGCCGGGCGAGCTGGCCCGATGCGCCGGTGATGAGGAGGATTCCGGAGGTATTTGCGGCCATCGGCGAACCGTTTCCTTCTTTGCGTTGCCGCATTGTAGCCGGAGGGCGTTGGGCCAGCATAGGCGCAATCGCCAAGGACGGAGCGACCGATGGGAACGCTCAGGATCGGATGCTCGGGCTGGCACTACCCGGAGTGGGTCGGCCACTTCTACCCGCTGGACACACCGCGCAAGGAACTCCTGCGCGCTTACGCCTGCCGGTTCTCCACGACCGAAATCAACAGCTCGTTCTATCGCGTGCCCACCGAAGGGACCGTACGCCGCTGGCACGATGAGACGCCCGACGGTTTCCTCTTCGCCTGGAAGGCCTCGCGCTTCATCACCCATCGCAAGAGGCTGCGCGATGTCGGCGACAGCATTGCGAAGCTGATGGGCCGCATGGAAGGACTCCGCGAGAAATGCGGACCGGTGCTGTGGCAGCTCCCGCCCCTGCTTCGGCGCGACGACGACCGTTTCGCGGCATTCCTCGGGCTGTTGCCGAAGCGACATCTCCACGCCGTCGAGTTCCGCCACCGCAGCTGGTACGTGGAGCCGGTATTTGATCTTCTGCGCAGCCGAAACGTCGCGCTCTGCATCTCCGATCACCGCGACGCGCCGGCACCGCACACGCTCACCGCGCGGCATGTCTATGTTCGCCTGCATGGGCCCGGCGGCGGCTACAGCGGCTCCTACCGGAAGCCGGCGCTTGCCGCGTGGGCGGACGAGATCGTCCGATGGCGGCGCACCGGCCGCTCGGTCTTCGTGTATTTCGACAACGATCGGGGTGCGGCAGCGCCGCGAAACGCGCGAACGCTGATCGACCTTGTCTCGGAGTGCAGGGCGAAGGTCGGCTAGACCGGCTGGCGTGGTCGGCTACTCGCCCCGGAGCGCCATGTCGTCGCGGTGGATCATCTCGGCGCGGCCCGCATAGCCGAGGATGGATTCGATCTCCTTGCTGTTGCGCCCGGCGATGCGCTCGGCGTCGCCGGCGTCGTAGGCGACGAGACCGCGACCGACCTCCTCCCCTTTCGGACCGATGATGGCGATCGCATCGCCGCGTCCGAAATCGCCGCGCACCGCCTTCACCCCGGCCGGCAGAAGGCTCTTGCCGCTCCGCAGCGCCTTCACCGCGCCCTCGTCGATGACAAGCGCGCCCCGCGTCTCAAGATGCCCTGCGATCCAGTTCTTGCGGGCCGTCGCTGGCGTCGCCTCCGCCGGAAAGAACGTCGCGCGGGCGCCCTCGGCGATGCGCCGGATCGGATGGTCGGGCTTGCCGGAAGCGATGATCATCGACGTTCCCGCCGCGACCGCGATCTTCGCCGCCTCGATCTTGGTCTGCATGCCCCCGCGCGACAGGCCGGAACCTGCGGAACCGGCCATCGCCTCGATCTCCGGCGTGATCCTGTCGACGCGCGCGAGAAATTCTGCGCTGGCCGTGGTGCCGGGCGGCGCGGTGTACAGGCCATCGACATCGGAAAGAAGGATCAGGAGATCGGCGCCCATCATGGAGGCAACCCGCGCCGCGAGACGGTCGTTGTCGCCATAGCGGATTTCGTTGGTGGCAACCGTGTCGTTCTCGTTGATCACCGGTACGGCGCGATAGCGCAGCAAAGTGGAAATCGTCGAACGGGCGTTGAGATAGCGCCGGCGCTCCTCGGTGTCGCCGAGGGTGAGAAGTATCTGTCCGGCGGTCAGTCCCTGGCGCCCGAGGCTTTCCGACCATGCGCGCGCAAGGCCGATCTGTCCGACTGCCGCGGCGGCCTGGCTTTCCTCCAGCTTGAGCGGGCCGGCCGGAAGGCTGAGGAATTGGCGGCCGAGCGCGATCGCACCGGACGTGACGACCAGCACATCCTTTCCCTTGCCGACGAGGGCGGCAAGATCCTGCGCCAGCGCCGCCAGCCACGCTTCACGGAGCTTCCCGCCGTCGACCAGCAGCGAGGAGCCGATCTTGATGACGATGCGGCGATAGTCGTCCGGCCGCGTGCTCAGGGTTGCCATGCCCCCTCCGTCGCCGGGTGCCGGTCGGCCTCGCGATCCCGGGCCGCGGCGATCGCATCCGCAAGCGCCCGCAGCGCCGTGTCGACCCCCGCGCCGCTGACGGCAGAGAGCGCAATGGCCTTGCAACCCGCGGCGCGCGAAAGCGCCTTGAGTTTTGCCGCTTGCGCCTTCGCGTCGAGCGCGTCGACCTTGGAGAGCGCCACGACTTCCGCCTTCTCGGCAAGGCCGTGCCCGTAGGCGGCAAGCTCCTCCCGGACGATCCGGTAGGCGGCCGCCGGATCGTCCGCGGTTCCGTCGACAAGATGCAGGAGAACGCGGCAGCGCTCGATATGGCCGAGAAACCGGTCGCCGATACCGACGCCCGCGTGCGCCCCCTCGATCAGTCCCGGAATGTCGGCAATCAGTATCTCGCGCCCGTCGATCGTTGCCACGCCGAGATTGGGATGGAGCGTCGTGAAGGGATAGTCGGCAATCTTCGGGCGCGCGGCAGAAACGGCGGCAAGGAAGGTCGACTTGCCGGCGTTGGGAAGGCCGACCACGCCGGCATCGGCGATGAGCTTCAGCCGGAGCCACACCCATCGCTCGACCCCCGGCAGGCCGGGATTGGCATGGCGTGGCGCGCGATTGGTGGAAGATTTGAAGTGCGCATTGCCGAAGCCGCCATTGCCGCCTGCCGCAAGAAGCACCCGCTGGCCGACCTCGGTGAGGTCGGCGATGAGCGTTTCGTTGTCCTCCTCGAAAACCTGCGTGCCCCGCGGGACGCGGAGCACGACATCGGCGCCCTTCGCGCCGCTGCGGTTCCGCCCCATTCCATGCCCGCCGGTTCCCGCCTTGAAGTGCTGCTGATAGCGGTAGTCGATGAGCGTATTGAGACCGTCGACGCACTCCACCCACACATCGCCGCCGCGACCGCCGTCGCCGCCGTCGGGCCCGCCGAACTCGATGAATTTCTCACGGCGGAAGGAAACGGCCCCGGCCCCGCCGTCGCCGGAGCGGACATATACCTTGGCCTGATCGAGGAACTTCATGGCACCGTCGGGAGCGCCCCTTGCACGCGCCACGGATATGGCGTGTCGGCCGGCCGCACAAGGCCGGCCCGATTCTCATGCGAACGGCGGAAAGAAGATCGCGCTGTTATTCGGCCGGCTCAGCCGGGATGACCGAAACATAGGTGCGGTCGTCTGCCCGGGTCCGGTAGGAGACCGTCCCGGAAACGGTCGCGAAGATCGTGTGGTCCCGGCCGACACCGACGCCATCGCCGGCACGCCATTTGGTCCCGCGCTGGCGAACCAGAATGTTGCCGGCCCGCACGCGCTCGCCGCCGAATTTCTTGACACCGAGCCGGCGCCCGTCGGAGTCGCGGCCGTTGCGCGACGAACCGCCTGCCTTCTTGTGCGCCATGACTTGCTCCTGACCCTACTCGGCTGCGGCAGCGTCCGCCCCGGACGGCCCGCCCGCCTTCGTATTGCGTCCGCCAGACAGAATCTCGACGATACGGACCTGGGTCAGATGCTGCCGGTGACCCCGAATCCGCTTCGAATTGTGGCGCCGGCGTTTCTTGAAGGCGTAGACCTTCGGCGCGCGCGCCTGCCTGACGACCTCGCCCGTCACCGATGCACCGGCCACCGTCGGTGCACCGAGCGTCACCGTGGCGCCGTCGCCGATCATGAGCACGTCGTCGAACGCGATCCGCGCACCGGCATCCCCGTCGAGGCGCTCGACCTCGATCACCTGGTTGGCGGCAACCCTGTATTGCTTCCCGCCGGTCCTGATGACTGCGAACATAGTGTGTCCCGCGCCTCTCACGCGGCCTCGACCGGGCCCTGACCGGAAAAACAGGCGCGGCGCGGCAATCTCCGGCCGCGCCACGATCAGCCGGGACTTAGGGGATGGCGGATTTTCTGTCAAGGCACCGGGATTCCGGGCCGCTTGCCTTGGCTCGCGCCCGCCGTTACGCACCTCCCCACTGGCGAACAGCGGGGCACGCATTCATGGCAAGACGGCATCTCCTTCTCCTTCCGGGCGACGGCATCGGCCCCGAGGTCATGGCCGAGGCGAAACGCGTCATCGCGTGGTTCAACACCCGCGGTGCGGGGTTCGAGCACGAGGAGGACCTCGTCGGCGGAGCCGCCTATGACGCCCATGGAAAGGCGATTTCGGAGGAGGCCATGCAGAGAGCGCTCGCCGCCGACGCAGTGCTGTTCGGCGCCGTTGGCGGGCCGAAATGGGATGACGTCCCCTACGACGCGCGGCCGGAAGCCGGGTTGTTGCGGTTGCGCAAGGACCTCGAGCTTTTCGCCAATCTGCGCCCGGCGATCTGCTATGCGGCGCTCGCCGACGCCTCCTCGCTCAAGCGGGAGCTGGTCGAGGGGCTCGATATCCTCATTCTGCGGGAGCTCACGGGCGGGGTCTATTTCGGCGAACCGAAGACGATCGTCGATATCGGCAACGGCCAGAAGCGCGCGATCGACACCCAGGTTTACGACACCTTCGAGATCGAACGCATTGCCCGCGTTGCCTTCGATCTCGCCCGCGCCCGACGCAACAAGGTCACTTCCATGGAAAAGCGGAACGTCATGAAGACCGGCGTTCTCTGGCGCGAGGTCGTCACCGCAGTCCACGACCGCGAATATCCCGACGTGGCGCTCGATCACATGCTCGCCGACGCTGGCGGCATGCAGCTCGTGCGCGCACCGAAGCAGTTCGACGTGATCCTGACCGACAATCTCTTCGGCGACATGCTCTCCGACATAGCGGCCATGCTCACGGGTTCGATCGGAATGCTGCCGTCGGCGTCCCTGGGCATGCCGGACGCGAAGACCGGCAAGCGGAAGGCCCTCTACGAGCCGGTACACGGCGCCGCCCCGGACATTGCCGGCCGGGGCATCGCCAATCCGATTGCCATGATCGCGAGCTTCGGCATGGCGCTTCGCTACTCGTTCGGCATGGGGAAGGAAGCCGACCTGCTCGACGCCGCGATCGCCGCAACGCTCGACAGGGGCTACCGGACCGGCGACATCGCAACGCCAGGTGGGACGCGGGTCGACACCGCCGGAATGGGGTCCGCGATTCTCGCCGAACTCGACCGCCTCTCGGACTGAAAACGGGAAACCCGGCGCTGGCGCCGGGTTTCTTTCCGATTTCGGGAGCGACCCCCCTTATTCCCAGGTTGTGTAGCCGATCCGGAGCGTCTTGGACGTCCCTCCGAGGATCGCATTGATCCGGAACTGTGCGACGCGTCCCTCCGACGTCACCGCACAGATGTAGTTTCCTGGCGCCAGCGTGTTCAGCGCTACGCGGTTGGGGCTGTAGACCTCGTCGGCGCAGCCGATATAGCCGCGATTTGTCTTGTTGCCGACGCCGATCTGCGCGCCGTTCCGCGGATTGATGTAGAGCTGCGTGGCGGTCGCGGCCTGGAACCAGAAATCCGCGCTTCCCCCGCTGCCGCCGACCTCGCCTTCGTCGAGATCGAACACGAAGGTCTGTGGAATCTCAAGCAGACCCGTCGAATACACCGGCGCAGGCGGAAGCGGACCGCCACCGCCGCCGGTTGGCGGCGACCAGGCCGTGTAGTTCAGGACGACGTTGATGGGAAGCGGAAGCTGCGGGATGCCCTGAATGCCGGCGACCCGCACACGCGCCACATTGCCGTCGCTGGTCGACACACAGAGCCACACACCGATCGGCAACTGGACCAGCGGGATCGACGCGTTGGAATAGGGCGCGGTGTTGCAGGTGTTGAAAGTGGGCGTTGACATTCCCTGCGGGCTGAACCGTGCACCGTTGCGCGGCTCCAGAACGCGCAGCAACTGGCCCCCCTGGCGCAGGCGCATGTCGGGCGCGCCGCCGCCGTCGAGGTCGGCCGATGTACCGTCGCTCAGCACGATCTGCCCTTGCGCGACGACGATCGGCGCCGGCGGGGGGATGGTGATGCAGCGGAAGCGGCGGTTGGGCAGGCGTGTGCACGCTTCCCCGGCCGGGGCCGCACGCTGGATGGAACCGGCCGCTCCGTATTCGCAAACGAGAACCTGACTGCCGACCGCCCCGTCGACGCGATGGCCGCTGAAGCTGCCGGTCTGTTGCTCGGCCGACCACCCCGGGGGGAGCGGATTGACGATGGACAGCGTGGCCTGCAACAGCGGACATTGAACATTGCTGTCGGCCTGGGCTGGTGCCGCCGCCCCGCCGAACGCCAGCGCCGCCACTACAGCGCCGCCTAGAATCGTACGCATGGATGAATCCCTCCAGCCGATCAATTCGTCTGGTTAATAATAGCCTACGCCGGTCGCCGTGACACGCCGCTGAATGCACCGTTCAGGCAGGGTTCAGTCGCGCGGCCCGCGATAAACGGCCTTGCCGTTGACTTCACACGCGATTCTTCTAGAAAGCGCCGGCGCAGAGGGAGTCCCGCTGATGGGTTACAAGGTCGCCGTGGCGGGAGCCACGGGCAATGTCGGCCGCGAAATGCTGGGCATTCTCGCCGAACGCGGGTTCCCCGCCGACGAGGTGGTGGCGCTCGCATCGCGGCGGAGCGTCGGCACCGAGGTCTCCTTCGGCGACCGCACCCTCAAGGTCAGGGCACTGGAAGCCTTCGACTTTTCAGATACCGACATCTGCCTGATGTCGGCCGGCGGCGAGGTGTCGAAGGAGTGGGCGCCGAAGATCGCCGCGAAGGGCTGCGTCGTCATCGACAACTCCTCCGCCTGGCGCTACGACGCGGACATCCCACTGATCGTCCCCGAGGTCAACGCCGATGCGGTGGCGAAGTTCGCCGCGCGCAACATCATCGCCAATCCCAACTGCTCGACCGCGCAACTCGTCGTCGCCCTCAAGCCCCTGCACGATGCGGCCGTCGTCAAGCGCGTCGTCGTCGCCACTTATCAGTCGGTATCGGGCGCCGGCAAGGATGCGATGGACGAACTCTTCGAGCAGACACGCGCGGTCTTCGTCTCCGATCCGATCGTCACCAGAAAATTCACCAAGCGGATCGCATTCAATCTCATCCCCCACATCGACAAGTTCCTCGACGACGGGTTCACGCGCGAGGAGTGGAAGATGACGGCCGAGACCAAGAAGATTCTCGACCCCCGCATCAGGGTGGTCGCCACCTGCGTGCGGGTGCCGGTGTTCATTTCCCACTCCGAGGCCGTGAACGTCGAGTTCGAGAATCCGATCACGGCCGATGAAGCGCGCGAACTCCTGCGCCGCGCACCGGGCGTCATGGTCGTGGACAGGCGCGAGGACGCCGGCTACATCACACCCTACGAAGCGGCGGGCGAGGATGCGACCTATGTCAGCCGCCTGCGCGAGGATCCGACCGTGGAACACGGCCTCGCCATGTGGGTCGTGTCGGACAACCTGCGCAAGGGCGCTGCGCTGAACGCGATTCAGATCGCCGAGCTCCTGGTCAACCGCCGCCTGATTCAGCCGAAGCGCCAGGCGGCCTGAGCGGCAGGAAGGCCACAGCCTGCCGCTTCGGCGCTGCGATCGCGCCCGCGTGACTTGACGCGCTTTCCCCTTGCCCCAAGTGTCGGCAGGCACGAGGCGCCCATGAAACGACGGCTCAAGGCAGCGACGTTCGTCCTGGTGCTGGCTTTTGCCGGCCACGCGCATGCATCCTGCGGAGGCGGGTTCGACCGCTGGCTCGCAGACTTCAGGCGCGAGGCCGTTGCGGAAGGCATTTCGGCGCGGACGATCGAAACGGCCCTTGCCGGAGTTCGCTTCGAGCAGAGCGTCGTCAACCGCGATCGCGCACAGGGAGTGTTCTCGCAGACGTTCCTCGAGTTCGCCGGCCGTATGGTGGCGGCCTACCGGCTTCAGCAGGGCGCGGCCGAGCTGAAGAAGAACGCTGCCACGTTCGCCCGCATCGAGCGCGAGTTCGGCGTGCCGGGCCCGGTGATCGTCGCCTTCTGGGGCCTCGAAACCGACTTCGGCGCCAATATCGGCGACTTCCCGACGCTCAACGCACTCGCGACGCTCGCCTACGATTGCCGCCGTCCGGAGAAATTCCGCCCGCAGCTTCTCGACGCGTTGCGCATCGTCGATGCCGGGCACCTGCGCGCCGACCAGATGCGGGGGGCATGGGCCGGCGAACTGGGGCAGCTTCAGTTCATGCCGAGCGACTATCTTCGAAGCGGTGTCGATTATGACGGCGACGGGCGCGTGGACCTCCTCCGCAGCAAGCCCGATGCACTGGCATCGTCGGCCAACCTGCTCCGGCATCACGGATGGCAGCGCGGCGAGCCCTGGCTGCAGGAGGTCCGCGTCCCGCGGAATCTTCCCTGGCAGGAAGCCGGGCTCGATATCCGGCACACACGGGCCGACTGGGCGAAATGGGGCGTGACCCTCGCGAACGGAGCCCCGCTTCCCGCCGACCGGATGCCTGCCTCGCTCCTCCTGCCGATGGGTCGGAACGGACCCGCCTTCCTCGCCTACCGGAACTTCGATGTGTACACGCAGTGGAACCAGTCGCTGGTGTACGCCCTGACCGCCGCATACTTCGCGACGCGCCTGGCAGGTGCCCCGCCCGTGAGCCGAGGACAGCCGGTGGATTCGCTCTCGGGCGCCGAAACCAGGGAACTGCAACGCCTGTTGCAGGCGCGGGGCTACGATGTCGGCAAGGTGGACGGCATCATCGGCGAGAAAACGCGGCAGTCCGTGCGGGCGGTCCAGCTGAAGCTGGGCCTGCCGCCCGACTCTTATCCGACCAGGGAGCTGCTGGCGCGGCTCCGCGCCGGCGGCTGAGTCGCGCCACGCGACCTCACTTCTTCGGAGCCACCTTCAGCGGCTCGGGCTTGGCGCCCGCCATGCCGCCCTGCTGCATGTAGGTCGGCACCTTCTTCTTGGCGCCGCCCGCCTTCGGCTTCCGCTTCTCACGAGAGACTTTCATCTGCCCTTTGGCCATGGATTCGCTCCAGTGAACAAGAACCGCCGGAGACGGCGGCGCATGCCGCTGCCCTCCGGCGGTCGTCATCAATAGCGCGCCGCTTCGATTTTGCCTATGGCTATTCCGGCTTTGCCGGCGAGGCTGCGTCTGCGCCCGCCGCTGACGCGCCCGTTCTTCGCATCCCCGGCGAACCGCCGGCTCCCTCGAGGTGCAGGCGGCGTTGCACCGGGAAGAGCTCGATCCCGTAGCGTTCGACGACGAAGCCCCAAATGCCGCGCGGCGCCCGCAGCATGACCACGATCGCCACCGCACCGAGGATCATCAGGTAGACGGGGCCGAGATCCGACAGCAGCTCGCGCAGAAGAAAATACACCACCGTCCCGATGAGCGGGCCCTCGATCCGCCCGATGCCGCCGATCACGGTGATGAAGATGACATAGGCCGTCCAGTCGTTGACGCTGAACGCCGCATCGGGGGAGATCCTCAGTTTTTGCAGGAATATCAGGGCTCCGACCATTGCCGTCGCCCCGGCCGAGAGAACGTAGACGATGAACTTGGTCCGCCAGATATTGACGCCCAGACTCTCCGACGCCGGCTCGCTGTCGCGGATCGCGGTGAGCGCCAGCCCCTGACGGGAACGCAGGATCGCGTAGACGAAGCCGATCACGGCAAGCGCGATCGCAAGTGCCGCCCAGTAGATCAGCATGTCGCGCATGTCGCGATCGGGCGCCATGCCGCGCACCACATGCGCCGGGAGGCTGTTGCCGGAGCCGCCGCCGAGCGCGGAGACTTGCGCAAAGCTCAGGCGAAACACCTCCGCCACGACCCAGGTGCCGATCGCGAAATAGGCCCCCGACAACCGGAAAACGAGCATGCCGACGGGAATGGCGACAAGCGCCCCGAGCGCCCCGGCGATGGGGATCGTCAGCAACGGATTGATGCCGGCGAAAATGGCGAACGCGAAAAGCATGTAGCCGCCGAAGCCGACATAGGCCTGCTGTCCGATCGAAACCAGACCGGTGAAACCGGCAAGCAGGTTCCACAGGCTTGCCAGGGCGAGGTAGGCGAATATTTGCCCGAGGAGCAGCATTTCCGAGCGGCCGCCCCACCAAGGGACCGCCGCAAGCACGACGATCCCCGCAAGCGCGACGATGGCCGCAACCTGACTCGTCCGCGTCGATTGTGTGACCCGGAAGCGCGCCGCCTCGCTCATCCCTCGACTCTCGGGAAGAGACCGCGAGGACGCACCGCGAGCACGATCAGGAAGACGATGTGGCCGGCAAGAAGCTGCCAGCCGGGATGAATCTGGGCGCCGATCGCCTGCGCAACGCCGAGAATGATGCCGCCCGCGAGCGTCCCCCAGAGATTGCCGAGGCCCCCGATGATCACCGCCTCGAAACCGAAGAGCAGCCGGGCGGGACCCGACGCCGGATCGAATATGGTGCGGGCGCCTAGAAACACGCCGGCGATGGCCACCACGGCCAGCGACAGCGCCATCGCCAGCCCGAAGATATGACGGTTGTCAATCCCCATGATCCGCGCGACTTCCGGATCGTCGGAGGTAGCGCGAAATGCCCTGCCGACCGGCGTCGCGTAGAAGACGAACTGCAGCAAGGCGATCACGCCGACCGCGATGCAGAAAGTGATCAGCGGCAGGACGCCGATATCGATGCCGCCGCCGATCGGGAAACTCGACACCTCGAGCGCACCGGAGCGGAGCCGGCGGCTGTCGGCGGTGAAATAGCTGAGCAACCCGTTCTGGATGATGATCGACAGGCCGAACGTCACAAGGAGCGGGGGCAGGATGTCGCGGCCGAGCGTGAAATTGAGAAGCCCGCGCTGGAGCGCGTAGCCGAGAACCGCCATCAACGGGACCACGATTATGAGGTTCGTCATCAGATCGAGTCCGGTGGCCTGCATGGTAAGGAGCGCGATATAGGCCGAAAGAACGATCAGATCGCCATGGGCGATGTTGACGAGCCGCATGACCCCGAAGATCAGCGACAGGCCGGCGGCGAACAGGGCGTAGAGACCGCCGACCAGAATGCCTTGCACAACGGCGTTGACCCACTCCATGCGTCAGGTCCCGAAATAGGCGGCAGAGATCGTGGCGCGATCGAGTTCGCGAGGTCGGCCCTCCAGCGATATCCGACCTTCCTGAAGGCAGATCACGCGGGTTGCGACCTCGAGCGCGCGTGTAATGTCCTGCTCGACGATGATGGCGCCGGCGCCGCCGGCAATCACGCTGGGGAGCGCCGCGTAGATGTCCTTGATGATGACCGGCGCCAGCCCAAGGCTGATCTCGTCGAACATGATGAACTCCGGATTCGACATCAAAGCCCGCCCGATCGCGCACATCTGCTGCTGGCCGCCGGAGAGCGAGGTGGCAGGCACCCTCCTCCGGTCGCGCAGCACGGGAAAGAGCTTGTAGATTTCATCGAGCGTCCAGCGCCCGGGCCGCTTGAGCTGGCCGCCGATGAGGAGGTTCTCCTCGACCGAAAGCGACGGAAACAGGCGGCGACCCTCCGGCACCAGGGTAATTCCCCGCTTCACCACTTCGTTAGCCGGAAGGCCGCCGACCGGCCGGCCCCGGAAGAGAACGGACCGGGCGGGGACCTGCATCAACCCGGCGATCGATTTGAGGAGCGTGCTCTTGCCGGCACCGTTGGCGCCGATAATGGCCAGTACCTCGCCCGCCTCGACCGACAGGCTGACGTCGAACAGGGCCTGGAACTGCCCGTAAAAGGCGTTCAGGTGAGAGACCTGGAGAACGGTTTCAGGCATCCGCCTCGATTCCGAGATAGATTTCAGCGACCTCCGGGCTCGCGATCACGGCCTTCGGTTCGCCATTGGCGATGAGCCGCCCGAAGTTGATGACGATGAGCCGGTCCACGATGGCGGTCAGGGCATGGACGATGTGCTCGATCCATACGATCGATATGCCGGTCTTGCGGAGTTCCGTGACCGTCGCCACAAGCTCCTGACACTCCGCTTCCGTAAGGCCGCCGGCGATCTCGTCGAGAAGGAGCAGCTTCGGATCCGTGGCAAGCGCTCGCGCCATTTCGAGTCGCTTGCGCTCCAGCAAGGTGAGCGACCCCGCAACCGTGTTCGCCTTGTGCATCAGTCCGGCGATTTCGAGGACCTCTACCGCGCGTGAATAGGATGCGCGCTCCGAGCGCCCCGCGCCGAACGCCGCGCCCACGACGACGTTTTCGAACACCGTCATGCCCACGAACGGATGCGGCACCTGGAAGGATCGGGAGATGCCGAGCCGGCAGCGATTGGCAGCGGACATGCCGGTTATGTCGACATCGCGGAAGCGGATCGTACCGGAATCGACCCGCACCGAACCCGTGATCAGATTGAAGAGGCTCGTCTTGCCCGCGCCGTTCGGCCCGATGATACCGAGCGCTTCCCCCTCGGCGACCGACATGTCGATCTCGTCGGCCACCACAACCGCACCGTAGCGCTTGGACACCCGTTCGAGGCTGAGAATCGACATCCCTTCGGCTGGCCCCCCGGCCGTTTCGTCCGCGCGATCTCACGGACAGTCGGCTATTCGACGCAGTCGGCCCACAGCGGGCCGCCCTTCCGGGGCCTCGCATAACACGAGTTTGCGGGATGTGAAAACGTGTCAGGCCGGTGAGAGTTGGGAGGGCGTGGGCGCAACCGGTGCCTGCCGGCGCCGAACCGCGACCGGGCGAAGCACCCCGGTGCCCAGAAGCACCGCGAGCGCGACGAGGGCGCCTGCCGGTGCGAGCGGCGACCCCGCCGCCGCAAGTCCCGCCGCGCCCGCCCAGGAAAAGGACGACAGCGCCTCGGCGAATGTCGCGACCCGGGACGACGTGTGGCGGCGGCGGAAATGGGTGCGCCGGGCCTGCAGGCGGAACCAGAGCTGGATCTGGATGGCGGACAAGGCGGCCGCCACGATACCCGCAGCGGCAACCAGCGCGATCCACAGAGACCCGAACGCGAGGGCAAGAAGGAACGGCGCAAACAGGCACACGATCGCCGCCATCGTCGCCTCGACCTTGGCACGCAGTACCGAACGCGCCGTGACCGGAGCGCTTCCGATCAGGTCCGGCGCGTCCTCGCCCGACACCGCAAGCCAGGCGAGGCCGCCCGCGAGCTGACCGGCCGTCACGACCAGCACCGGCGCGACGAAGACCGGCATGTCGCTTCCCTCCCCGAAATTCCGCCACAGAAGCAATGCCGGCGGGATGAGATAGAGAACCTGCATCAGGCTTTGCGACATCAGCCATGGATCGCGGCGAAGCAGCATCCATTCCTTGCGCCGCAATACGGTACCGGGCGTGCTGCGACCGAACGCCGCTGCGCGCCCCTGCCGTGCCCGCAAGGTCGAGGGAGCCCCTGCCGTCGCGCGGGCATGCCGCGCGAACCGCGTGGAGAAGAATGCGATTGCGGCGACAAAAAGCGCGCAGCCGAGTGCAAGAACCGCCGCCAGTGGAGACCCCTCGCCCAGCACGGCGCGCGCCGGCCACCAGAAGGCGCTTTCGACGGCCGGCGCCAGTGCCGCGACGGCTTCGGACTGCAACAGGTCGAACCGTGCCGGGCTCCCGTAGGAGACGATTGCCGCCGCCTGGATTCCGATGACGAAGACAGCGCCGGTGACCGCAGCGAGCACCTGCGCGGCATATCGCGTGCGCCGCGGCCCGACCCATCGGAACAGGCTGTCGGTCAGCGCGACGGCCACCGCCGTTGCGCTGGCGCCCAGTGCGAACACAACCCCGTAGGCCGAAAGCCAGCGCGGGCCCCCGTGCCAGGCCAGCACATTGACGAACGGCGCGATGAGGAAGAGCGCCATCGCCATTGTCGTGCCAGCGATGGCGGCAATGCGCACCGTGAAGAGCCTGCGCGCCGGTAGCGGGGAGGAAAGTATGAGGTCGAGGTCGGCGCGCTGATAGAAGGCGCGCGTCACCTGCTCGAGTGCCTGCGACAGCATCAGCGACCAGGAAAGAACGACTGCGCCGGTCACGATCGTCAGGGTCTGCCGGTCGGGCACGGCATCGGCATGGCCGCCGACGGTCAGATCGGCAAGCCAATGCATGAAGGCAATGAAGATCGCCACCAGCAGGACCGCCACGGCGGTCCGCCGCCTGCGCCCGCCGGTCGCCATCGAGACGAAATCGCGCCAGGCGAGCCGCAGCTCGTGACCCGCGATCCATGCGATGCTCCCGGCGCGCATCATGCCGTCGCCGGCTCTTCTGCCGTGAGCGCTAAAAACACGTCTTCCAGCGTGGAGTCCCGCCGGCCGGACCGGGCCCGCAGGTCCTCCAGGGTACCCTCGGCGATAAGCCGGCCCTGCGCAATCACGCCGATCCGTTCCGCCATGCGCTCCGCGACCTCCAAAATGTGGGTCGTCATCACGACGGTCGCGCCCCCCGCCACTCTTGCGATGAGCACGTCCTTGACGAGCCGGGCCGACCGTGCGTCGAGTCCGGTCAGGGGTTCGTCGAGCACGATCAGACGCGGCTCGTGTACCAGCGCGCCCGCCAGCGCCACCTTCTGCTTCATGCCACGCGAGAAACCCTCGCAGCGCTCGTGCGCATGCGGCGCCAATCCGAGCCAGTCGAGCAGTTCCGTCGCGCGCATTTCCGCGTGCCCCGCGTCAACGCCCCAGAGCCCCGCAACGAAGGCGAGATATTCGAGCGGCGACAGTTTGTCGTAGATCATGGGCTCGTCGGAGAGCCACGCCGTCATGCGCTTGGCCGCGACCGGATCGGCAAGCGCGTCGACGCCGAAGATCGAAATCGAGCCGGAGTCCGGCGCGAGCAATCCCGCCACCATGCGCAGCGTCGTGGTCTTTCCCGCGCCGTTGGGTCCAAGCAGCGTGTAGAACTCGCCGGGCCGCACGGTGAGATCGAGACCCTCGACCGCCGGGCGGTCGAAGGCCTTGCGGAGAGCGCGCGTTTCCAGGGCAGGGATCATGGGCGTGTCGCCGGCGGTTGTACAGGCGTGTGCCGCCCGCCGCTCTCTTTGAACCGGGACGGTTGCTTCGCGGTGAATCTCCCTGTCGCCATGACCGTATGGTTAGCGGGACATTGCCCGCCGGGTTTCAGCTTTCCAGTCCGCTCGGCACCTTTTTGTTTTCGCTCTTCAGCTCCATCCCTGCACTGATGGCCATCGCCTCGGCGAGCGCGGCAAAGTCCTTCTGCAGATAACCCTTGAATTGCGGCAGGACGTGTGTCGCGCCGATATAGGCGTGCAGCTGCTCGCGCACGATGGCCGTCGCCGGCATCGGCACGCCGTAGCGGTCGGCAAGATCGAGACCGAGGTCGAGGTCCTTGCGCAGAAGCTCCGGTGTGAAGGTCGGCGTCCAGTCTGCATTGACGAGCGCCGGCGTCTTGTAGCCGGTGAAGGTCGACCCGACCACGCTCGCATTGATGAAGGCGAGGAAGGCGTGGCGCGGCACGCCGGCCTTCTCGGCAAGCAGCGTGATCTCCACGAGATTCTCGAAGACCACGCCGAGATGAACGTTGTGCGCGATCTTCACAACGCGCGCGAGCTCCCCTTCGCCGACATACGAAGTACCGCGCTCCGCGAACAGCGCGACGAGCGGCTCGACCGCCCGCGACGCCTTTTCCGGCCCGGATATCACTGCGGAAAGCTTCCTCGCGCGAAGCACATTGGCGTTGCCGCTTACGGGCGCGGCGACAAAGTCGGCGCCCATTTCCTTGAGCCGGGCGCGGATGGAAGCGGACTCGTCGATGCCGATGGTCGAGCAGTCGACCACGATGGGCGGCATCCTGCCCTTCCCACCGGGCGCAACGCCGGCGGGCCCGAACAACACCTCCTCGAGCACCTTGCCGGTCGAGATCATGGTGAACAGCACCTCGGTCGAGGCCAGGTCCGACGCCTTGTCGACGAGCCTGCCGCCCGCCTTCTCGAGCCCCGCCGCCTTGTCCCGCGTGCGGTTCCAGATGCGCACTTCATGGCCCGCGGCCAGGAGTCGCTCAGCCATGGGAAAGCCCATGCGGCCGGTCCCGATCCATCCCACAGTCTTCTTGTCCGCAGCCATCGCACCTCTCCGTTGTTTTTCGCTTGTGCCGCCCACCTTTTCGTCCGGTTATCGAACGGCAGCCGGCGTGGTTGACATCGCCGTAGAGGGGCGCACCTACAACAGGGCAGCCTTCCTGTCATCTGCCTTGAAGGGCGCGGAAGGGACTGATACCAACGCTCAAAATGCCCGGCCGGCGGCGGCGTCAGACCGAAAACGACCGGTCGGTGAGGAGCACCCGGGGTTAGGGAAATGGCCAAGAAAGACAATGGCGGGTCGACGGCGGCTGCGCCGCGCCCGGCGGTAAACGACGACATCGGCGAAGCCACGCGTCTTCGAATGTATCGCACGCAGGTGGTCATCCGGGAGGCCGAGCAGCGAGCCTTCGATCTCTTCCTCCAGAATCTTGTGAAGGGCACCAGCCACCTCTCTCTCGGGCAGGAAGCGGTTGCCGCGGGGTTTGCTGCGGCGATGCAGCCCGGCGATCTCAGCTTTTGCACCTACCGCGGCCACGCGCACACACTGGCGCGCGGCGTCTCGATCGAAAAGGTGCTGGGCGAGCTCATGCAGCGCGATAACGGGCTGATGCGCGGCAAGGGCGGCTCGATGCATCTGACCTCGGAGAAGGACGGGGTGATGGGCTCCTACGCCATCATCGGCGCGCACATGCCGATTGCCTGCGGCTCAGCCTGGCGGGCCCAGTACAAGGGCGACAAGGACGTTTCGGTCTGCTTCTTCGGCGACGGCACGACGAACATCGGCGCTTTCCACGAAGCCCTCAATTTTGCGGCAATCTGGAAGCTTCCGGTCGTCTTCGTCTGCGAGAACAATCTTTACATGGAATACACGCCCATCCGCGAGGTCACCGCGGTGGAGCATCCGGCTGCGGACCGCGCCAGCGCCTACGGTCTGGAGTCGATCGTCATCGACGGGCAGGATGCGGACGTTGTCTATCGCACCGCGCAGAAAGCCTACGGGAAGGCGCGCGCGGGCGAGGGGCCGACGCTGATCGAATGCATGACCTACCGCTACAGCGGCCATTCGCGCGCCGACCCGGCGAAATACCGGCCGCCCGGCGAGCTCGACTACTGGAAGAACGAACGCGACCCGATCAGGATCTATCGCGAGCGCCTGCTCCAGTTCGGCATTCCTGCCGCGACCGTCGACGCCATCGACGACGAGGTGAAGAAGGCGGTCGACGAGGCGACCGAGAAATGCAAGGCAGCGCCGCCGCCGCCGGCCGAGCTGCTGACCAGGGATGTGTACGCCGACGGAGGCTGGGCATGGCGGAACTGACCTATCGCGACGCGGTGACGCGCGCCATCGCGCAGGAGATGGAGCGCGACCCGGACGTCGTCTTCCTCGGCGAGGACGTCGCCAAGGCAGGCGGCGTGTTCAAGACGACGGTGGGACTGCTCGACCGGTTCGGACCGCAGCGCGTGCGCGACACGCCGATCTCCGAGCAGGCGATCCTGGGAGCCGCCATGGGCGCCGCGATGACCGGCCTGAAGCCCATCGCGGAGATCATGTTCTCCGACTTCTTCGCGGTCTGCTACAACTACATCGCCAACGAATTCCCGAAGCACCGCTACATCAGCAACGGGCAGACGAAATGCCCGCTCGTCGTGCGCACTGCCAATGGCGGGGCCGCCCGCTTTGGTGCGCAGCACAGCCAGAGCGTCGAGAACTGGTGCATGATCATTCCCGGCCTCAAGGTCGTGGCGCCTTCCAATTCCCGTGACGTGATTGGCCTGTTTGCCGCCGCCGTGCGCGATCCCGATCCGGTGATCTTCCTGGAGCACAAGTCGCTCTACCCGGTTGCCAGCGAGGTGCCGGACGGCGAAATCGTCGACACGCTCGGCACCGCCAGGATCGTTCGGCCCGGCAAGGACGCCACCATCGTTGCACTGGCATTGATGGTGCCGCGCGCGGTCGCTGCCGCCGAGAAGCTGGCGGCCGAGCACGGCATTGACTGCGAGGTCATCGACGTGCGCTCGCTGGTGCCGCTGGACACGCAGACCATTCTCGGCTCGGTCGGCCGAACGCACCGTCTTTTCACCGTCGAGGAGAATCCGCGCCTCTGCGGCTGGGGTGCCGAGATCGTCTCGATCGTCGCGGACGAGGCCTTTTACGAACTCGACGGTCCGCCGGTGCGCATTACCACGCCGCACATCCCTCTGCCCGCCTCCGACGTGCTGGAGGACCTTGCGATTCCCAGCGTCGATCGCATTGCCGATCAGGTCCAGCGCACGCTGAACGCCTGAGGGAGCGCTGCAAATGGACGTGCTGATGCCGCAGCTCGGCGAGACGGTGTCCGAGGGCAAGGTCGTTACCTGGTTCAAGTCCGTCGGCGACCAGGTCAAGCCCGGCGAGAATCTGTTCGAAATCGAGACCGACAAGGTCACGATGGAGATTCAGGCGATCGAGGGCGGTGTGCTGTCCGAGATTCGCGTGCCGGTTGGCGAGATTGCCCCGGTCGGCGCGGTGGTCGCCGTGATCGGAAACGGTGGCACTGCCGCCGCGCCCGCTTCCGCCCCCGCCGCAACACCGCCTGCTGCGGCGCCGCCGCCTTCGGCTTCGACGAAGAGCGCGGCAGCCGCGGCGCCACCGCCGGCCGCGCCTGCACCGAGGGCATCGGGCGGACCGCTCGACCCCTATTTCGAGGTGCGCACTCCCTCCAGGAATTACGGCCCGGCCGAGATCCGCGGCGTGAAGGTCACGCCCCTCGCGCGCCGTCTGGCCGTCGAGGCCGGCATCGATCTTGGCTCCGTCCGCGGTTCCGGTCCCCACGGCCGCATCGTCGCGGCCGACGTCAAGACCGCGCCGCGCGCCGCACTCCGTGCGCCGGCGGGTCCGTCGTCGGCCGAGATTCTTGCGCTCTACAGGGACGTGCCGCATGAGGAAGTAGCGCTCGACGGCATGCGCCGGGTCATCGCAGAGCGCCTCCAGCAGGCGTCGCAGACCATCCCACATTTCTATGTCACGACCGATATCGACATCGGCGCGCTGACCAGGCTGCGCGAGGACCTGAACGCCGCCGCGCCGCGCGACAAGGACGCCAACCCTGCCTACAGGTTCTCGCTCAACGATTTCATCATCAAGGCCTGGGCGGCGGCCTTGCTGGCCGTGCCTGCCGCCAACGCCGTCTGGGCCGAGGATCGCATCCTGCGGTTCGGCCGCGCCGACATTGCAGTCGCCGTGGCCCTCGAGGGCGGCCTCATCACGCCGATCATCCGCTCGGCGGACGCCAAATCGTTGCGGGTTGTATCGGAGGAAATGCGCGACCTCGCCGCCCGCGCCCGCGCCCGCCACCTGAAGCCGGAGGAGTATCGCGGCGGCTCCAGCGCCATATCCAATCTCGGCATGTATGGCGTGCGCGAATTCTCGGCCATCGTCAATCCGCCGCACGGCACGATACTGGCCGTGGGCGGCGCCCGCCGGCAGGCGGTGGAAAAACCGGACGGCAGTGTCGGCTTCGCGAGCGTCATGTCGGTGACGCTCTCCTGCGATCACCGCGTGGTCGACGGCGCGCTCGGTGCGGAGCTCCTTGCCGCCTTCAAGGCGATTGTCGAAGCGCCGGCGCGGATACTGATCTGAGCCTCAGTTCGCCGTCTGCGCCCGCTCCCGCGCCCTGGCGGTGCGGGTCGCCACGCGGTCGAGCAGCCCGATCATCTCCTCGATGGCCGCGCGTTCGAAATTCTGCGTGATGAAGACGATCTTCGTCCGCCGGTCCTCGTCCGGCCAGCGCTCCAGCCAGGAAATGTTGGACAGAAGATGCTGTGCCCCCTGGATGACAGCAGGCCGGTCCGGCACCTCGCGTACGTTCACCAGCCCCTTCACGCGGAGGAGATTCGGGCCGAGATTCTGTTCCAGCGAGTTGAGCAGGAGCTGAAGCGCGTATTTCGAGGTCGGCTCCTCGCGGATGAAGGCGAAGGATGCGATGCCGTCGTCGTGTTGATGACCGTGGTGGTCGTGGTCCTCCCCATGACCGTGATGCTCGTGACCGGCATGCTCGTACGCCTCGATCTTGAGCCAGTCGCGCACCGCCCTGTCGCTCGCCGTCGGATCCACGCCGGGATCGCCGAGGAGCGCCACGACGTCGAGCGATGGGTCGTCGATGCGGGTAATGCGGGCGGCGGGATTGACCTCGCGCAGTCTTGCGACCAGTGCCGCCTCCCGTTCCGGGCGATCGGACGGGTCGACGAGATCGAGCTTGGTGATCAGGAGGTGATCTGCCAGCGCCGCCTGCCGCACCGATTCCGAATGGCGGTCGAGCGTGCCCGGTCCGTTGACGGCATCGACCGTAACGATGGCCTGGGCAACCCTGTAGAGACCGGCCAGCGTGGGGTCGGACAGGAAGGCCTGCGCCACCGGCGCAGGATCGGCCAGTCCGGAGGTTTCGATCACGACGTGGTCGAAGCGCGGGATTTCGCCTGCCTCCCGCCGGTACCACAAGGTGTTGAGCGTCGCGATCAGGTCGCCGAACACGGTGCAGCACAGGCACCCGTTCTCCAGCACCATGATCGTATCGTCGCTCTGCGTCACCAGCGCGTGGTCGAGGCTCACCTCCCCGAACTCGTTGATGACCACGGCCGTCCGCGCCAGCTTGGGGTCGCGGAGCGCCCGGTTGAGCAGCGTTGTCTTTCCGCTGCCGAGAAACCCCGAAAGGATCGTGACCGGCGTCAGCGCCAATGGAGATACCCCTTGAAAGGGCCGGCCGCAGCCGGCCGGCCCTTCTATATAGGCGCTCTCAGAAAACCTCGCACCCTGGCAGACCGCAGGAAATCAGGTGGTCGGACGGGAAGTTTGTGATGATTTCGCACCCGTCCTTGGTGACGACCACCTCTTCCTCGATCCGGGCCGCGCCCGAGCCGTCTTCCGAGCCCTTCCACGTCTCCAGCGCGAAAACCATGCCTTCCTTGAGGCCCGTGTTCTGGCCGGTGAACCGTTTGGAAAAGATCGGCCGCTCCCACAGCGACAGTCCGACCCCGTGGCCGTATTGGAGCAGGAAGGCCTCCGCCTCGTCGCGGTAGCCGAAATCCTTGGCGTCCGGCCACACCTTTGCGACCTCGTCCGGCGTGACGCCCGGCTTGATCATGTCGATCGACGCGCTGATCCACTTCGACGCCGTCTCGTAGGCGTCGATCTGGTATTTGTTCGGCTCGCCGCAGATGAAGGTTCGGTAGTAGCAGGTCCGGTAGCCGTTGAACGAGTGCATGATGTCGAGAAAGATCATGTCGCCCGGCTGGATGATTCGGTCGGAGAAAGTGTGCGAGTGCGGCCGTCCCCGCGGACCGGAAACCGAGTTGATGCACTCCACCCGCTCCGATCCCATGCGGAACAGCCGGTCGTGCGCGATCGCCACGAGTTCGTTCTCGCGTGTGCCCGGCCGGATCGCCTTTGCAATGTCGACATAGGTGGCGTCTACCATCGCGCAGGCGAGCTTCAGAAGCTCGATCTCGTCGCGCGTCTTGACCTCACGGGCGTCCAGCATCGCCTGCTGGCCGTCGACGACCTCGATACCTTCCTTTTCGAGTGCCCGCAGCATCGGCAATTCGAGCGTGTCGACGCCGATCGGTTCCCTGTCGATGCCGTAGTGGACGAGCGCCTTCTTGACCTGCTTGGCGAAATCGCCCGCAACGCCGAGATGCGGCGGCAGCGCGCCCTGCATGGTGGTGAGCGGCGCGCCGACATTGTCGGCGATCCACGGCGAGGAAATGCGCTTGGCCGGCGGGGCCGGATCCCAGAGATAGGGCGGACCCTCGACCGGGCAGAGCGCGTATCGAAAGAACTTGTCGCGCGCCCATTCGCCGATATGCGTGCCGGTTATGTAGCGGATGTTGTCGAAATTGAAGGCAAGCACGCCCCCGAGACCGGCATGGCGGATTGCGTCCTGCGCCCGCTTCAGGCGCTCTTTGGTAAGGCGGTCGTAGTCGACGCCCTTTTCCCAGTCCTTGGCCATCGTGCCCCAGGAGGCGGTTGCTTGCGGGCGGTTGTATTTCAAAGGATCTCCTCCGGCTGACTGTCTCCCGCGGGTTGCGGTTTCTCCCGCAGGCTTTTATGTGCGGTGAACCTAACGGCTTGGCCGTCATTTTCAAAGTCGCTTGTCGCCGCGGGACCGGCCGGCCGCAAGCCGCCCTCGACCGCGGGGCGGCCGGTCGTTAGTGTGCCGCCACGCCGGAAGGAAGGTAGATCATGGACAGGCCGCCGCTTGCGACATTGCTGCCCACCGAAATGACGGAACTGCGCTGGAGACCGCTGTTCACGTTCTTTCTCGATATTCCCAAACCCTTCGTTGTGGGCAAGGTGCCGAGCGGCGTGGACCGCCGCATTGCCGAGCTGAAGAGCGGCTATTTCGAGGGCGAGCGCCTGCGGGGCAAGATACTGCCAAGCGGCAGCGACTGGCAGAACGTCCGCTCCGACGGTGCCTGGATGATCAACGTGCGCACATTGCTGGAAACCGACGACGGCGCTTTGATCAGCATGAACTACCAGGGCCTGCGGCACGGCCCAAGGGAGGTCATCGACGCCATTGCGCGCGGCGAGCGGGTGAGCCCGAACGCCTACTACATGCGCGTAACCCCGTGGTTCGAGACCGCCGCCGAGAAATACCTCTGGCTCAACGATATCGTCGCGGTCGCCCACGGCCACCGCCTCCCGGAGGGAGCGATCTACAACGTCTTCGAGATCGTCTGAGCCATGGCGGACGCCCCCGGCCCGAAGGTTGGACTTTTCGTCACCTGCCTGGTCGACCTTTTTCGTCCGCCCGTCGGTTTCGCGGCCGTTAAGCTTCTGGAGGAAGCCGGCTGCTCGGTGGAAGTCCCCGTGCAGACCTGCTGCGGCCAGCCGGCCTTCAACTCGGGCGACCGGGACAATGCCAAAGCGATCGCCCGGCAGGTCATCGAGGCTTTCGAGCGCTTCGAATATGTCGTTGCGCCTTCCGGCTCCTGTGCCGGCCAGATGAAAGTCCACTATCCGGAGCTTTTCGCCGGCGACCCGGAGTGGTCGACCCGGGCGAATGGGTTCGCGGCAAGGGTCTTCGAGCTGGTGAGTTTTCTTGTCGACGTGCTCGGCGTGGACGCGGTGGCAGCCCGCTTCGAGGGGACCGTCACTTATCACGATTCCTGTTCGGGATTGCGCGAGCTCGGAATTCGCGAGGCGCCGCGCACGCTCCTGCGATCTGTCGACGGACTGCACCTTGTCGAGCTGAAAGATGCCGACGTCTGCTGCGGCTTCGGCGGCACGTTCTGCGTCAAATATCCGGAAGTGTCCGACGCGATCGTCGGGCGCAAGGCCGCCAGCATCGCCGCTACCGGCGCCGGGACCCTGCTTGCCGGCGATCTCGGCTGCCTCCTCAACATGGCCGGCAAGCTCAAGCGCCAGGGATCCGGGATCGAATCGCGCCACGTCGCCGAAGTGCTGGCGAACATGACGTCCGCCCCCGCCATCGGCGAGCCGCGGATCCGCGAATAGAAGATGCACGCCACCTCGTCCGCATTCAGGGAGAACGCCCGGCGCGCGCTCGATAATGCCGAGCTGCAGCGCGCGCTCAACAACGCCGAGTCGCGCTTCGTCGATCATCGCGCCGAAATGGTCGCGACCATTCCGGGCTTCGAGGCGATCCGCGACGAGGCGGTGGCAATCAAGAACCACACTCTCGCGCATCTCGACCTTTATCTCGAGGCCTATGAGGAGAAGGTGCGCGCCGCGGGCGGCACGGTGCATTTTGCCGAGACCGCCGACGATGCGCGCCGGATCGTGCTCGACATCTGCCGCAAGGCGAACGCGAAGACCGTCGCCAAGGGCAAGTCGATGATCTCGGAGGAGATCGGTCTCAACGGGTTCCTGGAGGAGAACGGAATCTCTCCAGTCGAGACCGACCTCGGCGAGTACATCATTCAGCTTCGCGGCGAGACGCCGAGCCACATCATCGCGCCGGCCGTCCACGTTACCAAGCGCCAGGTCGAGGCCGATTTTCGGCGCGCTCACAGGCACCTCGCGGACGACCGCGACCTGACGGAGCCGGCGGCCCTGCTCGCCGAGGCGCGCGCCGTTATGCGCACGAAATTTCTGGCAGCCGATGTCGGCATCACGGGCGCGAATTTTCTCGTCGCCGAAACCGGCACCTCGGTGATCGTCACCAACGAGGGCAATGGCGATCTCAGCCAGACGCTGCCGCGCGTGCACATCGTGCTGGCCTCGCTCGAGAAGCTGACGCCGACGCTCAATGACGTGAGCCAGTTCCTGCGCCTGCTCGCGCCGTCCGCGACCGGCCAGCGCATGACGGTCTACACCACCTTCTCGACCGGCCCGCGCCGCCCGGGCGATCCCGACGGGCCGGAGGAATATCACGTGGTGCTCCTCGACAACGGACGTTCGTCGATGATTGGCACCGAGTTTCAGGACGTGCTGCGGTGCATTCGCTGCGGCGCCTGCATGAATCATTGCCCCGTCTATCAGGCGGTGGGCGGACACGCCTATGGCTGGGTATATGCCGGTCCGATCGGGGCCGTGCTCACGCCGGCCTTGATCGGTGTCGACAAGGCCGGCGCGCTGCCCAATGCATCCACGTTCTGCGGCCGCTGCGAGGAGGTCTGCCCGATGCGCATTCCGCTCCCGCGAATGATGCGCCATTGGCGGGAGCGCGAGTTCGAGCGCCACTTGCAGCCGGCGACGGTTCGCGCCGGACTCGCTTTCTGGGCATTTTTCGCGCGCCATCCGTGGCTCTACCGCACGGCCACGCGCATCGCGTTCGGCATGCTGGCGGCGCTCGGCCGCCGCCGCGGCCGTTTCCGCCGTCTGCCGCTTGCGCGCGGTTGGACGGCGGCCCGCGATCTTCCCGCGCCGGAGGGGACCACGTTTCAGGCGCAGTGGGCCGAGCGGAGGCGGAGCCGATGACTGCACGCGATGCCGTGCTTGCCCGCATCCGCCGCTCGCTCGGCGTCAGCGGCGCCGATCCGGCCCGGCGCGAGGCGGTCGCTGCCCGCCTCGGCCAGACGCCGCGCGGCCCCGCCACGCCGGAAAGCCGGCTCGACCGCGCCGCGCGCCTCAGGCTGTTCGTCGAGAAGGCGGAAGCCGTCAAGGCGAGCGTCGCGCGCGTCGCCACACCGGCGCAGGTGCCCGCCGCGGTGGCCGAATTCCTGCGCCAGAACAACCTCCCGGCGGCGATCCGGCTCGGCGACGATCCCCGACTGAACGCGCTGCCGTGGCGAACGACCCCGCACCTCTCGATCGCGACCGGCAGGGCCGAACCGGCCGATACCGCCGCCCTCAGCCACGCCGAAGCTGGCGTTGCCGAATCCGGTTCGGTGATTCTCGCTTCGGGCCCCGACAACCCCACGACGCTCAACTTCCTTCCCGAGAATCATATCGTGGTCGTCAACGCCGGCGATCTCGTTGGAGATTACGAGGCCGGCTGGGAACGCGTTCGTGCGCGTCGCCGGGGGGCGCTTCTTCCCCGCGCGGTGAATTTCATCACCGGTCCCTCGCGCTCGGCCGACATCGAGCAGACGATCCAGCTCGGTGCGCACGGGCCGCGCCGGCTCCACATCATTCTGGTTGAAAGCGCCTGAGGCCATCCCGCGCGTCGGCGCGATCACGCACGCTCGAAAAGAATCTCCTGCGCGCCCTCCCAGAGGCACTTCTTGCCGAGAGGCGTGAGATTTTCCACTCCATCGGTAATGGTCAAAAAGTGATTCCCGGCGAGCTGGCCGACCTTGCTGGCGAACCGCACGCCGCCATAGGCGATCAGGAACTCCGTTTCGCTTATACCGCCGGGATAGAGGATCATCTGGCCGGGCGCCGGAAAGCTCGTATGGTTCTCGTAACCGAGGCCGAGATCGAGCTCGCCGAGCGGTATCCAGCACGCTTCGCCGCTCCATCGGACATGGATGATGCGCTGGCGATAGGGCAGCAGGCCCAGAAACACCTTGCAGGTCCTGGGCGCGTCCCTCTCTTCCAGCCGGGCCTTGAAGCGATACGGCCCGGCATGGATGCTGATATCGGTCATGGTGGATCGGTCTCCTTCAGTTCGCGGCCAGAGCCTTCTCGAGAATATCGACGCCTTCGTCGATCACGGCGTCCGAAGCGGTGAGCGGCACCAGGATTCGGATGCCGTTGCCGAAGACGCCGCAGGAAAGAAGGATGAGGCCGTTCTCATAGGCGCGTTTGACGACGAGCCTGGTCGCGTCCGCATCGGGCTCCGCCCCGCCGCGCGCCTTGACGATGTCGAATGCGATCATGCTGCCGCGCCCGCGTATCGCCACCATCGGCACCACGTCGTTCCGTTTGGCGCAGGCTTCGAGCCGCGCTTTGATGCGCGCGCCGATCCGGTTCGACCGTTCGATCAGCCCGTCGCGTTCGATCGCGTCGAGCACCGCCAGGGCCGCCGCGCACGCGACCGGATTGCCCGCATAGGTGCCGCCGAGTCCGCCAGGCTCGGCCGCATCCATGATCGGTGCCCGCCCGACGACACCGGAAAGCGGGAAGCCCCCGGCGAGACTCTTGGCGACGCAAATCACATCCGGCTCCACGTCGTAGTGCTCCATCGCGAACATCTTGCCCGTTCGTCCGAAACCCGTCTGCACCTCGTCGGCGATGAGAACGATGCCGTTCTCGTCGCAGATTCGCCGCAGCGCCCGCATGAGATCGGCCGGCACTTCGTAGAATCCGCCTTCACCCTGGACCGGCTCGACGATGATTGCCGCCACGCGCGACGGATCGACGTCCGCGCGGAAGAGGAACGCGAGCTGCTTCAGCGCGTCCTCTGTCGTCGTGCCGTAGTGCGGAATGGGCATCGGTATGTGCCATATGTCGGGAAATCCCGCACCGAACGGCTTGCGATAGGGCACCACCTTGCCGGTGAGACTCATGGCGAGCCAGGTGCGACCGTGGAACGACCCGGTGAGCGCAATGACGGCGGCGCGCCCGGTCGCGGCACGCGCGATCTTGATGGAGTTCTCCGTCGCTTCCGCGCCCGTGGAAAGGAACAACGACTTCACCGGGCCGCTGATCGGAACGAGTTTGTTCAGGCGCTCGGCGAGTTCGATGTAGGGCTCGTAGAGCATCACCTGGAAACAGGTGTGGGTGAACCGCGCCATCTGTGCGAGCGCAGCTTCCATCACCGCCGGGTTGCGGTGCCCGGTGTTGAGGACGCCGATTCCCCCGGCAAAATCGACATAGCGCTTGCCCTCGACATCCCAGACCTCGGCGTTCTCCGCGCGGTCTGCGAAGAGGGGGGTGACGTGGCCGACGCCGCGCGCCACAGCGGCGTTCCGGCGTGCATAGAGTTCGGAGTTTGTGGGCATGGGAACCTCGGGACGGCAAAAGCTGAAACTAGCCCAGGCCGGACCCGGTCGGGTAGGTGCCTGCGTCCAATCTTCGCGCCCACGACAACGTCATGACCGCATACGGGCCCCGGGGGTTTCCGCGAACCCGCCGGGCCGGCTAGGTTGCGGCGATGAGGCGCCGACACTGCGGTCATGGAGCCCCCGGTGCGTATTGTTGCGGCGCCACGGCCGCAAGCACCTCCCGCGCGTCGCGGAGATCCGCCGTGGTCAGGCCTTCCTCGAAAGCGTCGTAGACAGGCGCCAGCGTGCGCACTGCAGCCGCCGCATCGCCTCGCGTCCGGTGGATGCCGGCAAGACGGGTTGCCGCGCGCAACTGTGGCATCCGCGCCTTGAGCGTACCTGCGATGTCGAATGCGGACAGATAGAGAGCCTCGGGAGTGGTCTCCTTGGCGGCGACGCCAGTGGCGAGCAGGTCGCCCCTCACAATCTGGAACTCGGGGAAGAGCGCGCCGAGCGTTGCTGGCCCGACCAAGGACGTCGTCGCCTCGATATGGCGTAGCCCGTCCGCGTGCCGCCCCGCACGGTGACAGGCGGCGCTGGCGAGGAGCAGAAGGATCGGCCAGAAGACCGGCGGCGAGCGCAACGCGCGATACATTTCCAGCCCCGTCTCGATATTGGCGAGCCCGGCATCGCCCTGGCCGATACCGGTCTGTGCCACGCCCAGAAGACATCCGCCGACCGCGTTCCATATCTGGAAGCCGTGCTCTAGTCCGATCTTCCGCGCCTGCGCGGCCCGGTCGTGCGCGATGTCGAATTCGCGGCGGAAGGTGTGAATGAGCGCGACATGAAACTGCGCATAGGCGGAGGTGAACGGGTGGTTGAGCGCGGCCGCCAGGGCCAGGGCTTGATTCGTGTGACCGAGCGCCTTGTCCAGCCGTCCGATGAGCCACGACCCGAACGCCGCCGTGGTGAGACAGGAAACCCGCGGATCGTTCGCCGGCCCCCGCATGCTGTACGGCCGGGCTGCCGGTACGCCGTGGAAGAGGGAGATCGCCTCTTCGAGAATTGCCAGACCGGCGGGCGGATCGGAAAAGACGATTTGCGACCCGACCGCAAGGCGCGCATCGATTCGCATGCGCGCATCGCCCTCGCGTTCGGCCAGCGCCATCAGCTCGCGGCCCATCGTCTCGGTGTGCTCCACCTGCGCCGCAAGCGTGTAGAGGCTGTGAAGCCCGCGCAGCACAGTGAATTTCTGACGAACGCCGACATCGTTCGCGCGCTCAAACAATTCCACCGCGCCCAGATAGGCCTTCTCGACCTCGGGCGTGAAACCCTGCGTGGTCATCAGGGCTCGCGCAAGGATCGTGCGGAGCGCGATCTCCTGCACCGCGCGATCAGGGGCCGACTGCGCGCGGTCGAGAACCGCCAGCATGTCCTTGGAAATCCTGACGATGTCGAGATACCAGCCATGCGCATCGTAAAGAACGATCAGCGCTTTTGCCATCCGCTCGAGCTGCCCGAGATCGTCGGCAAGAACCCAGTGGTCCCATGCGATGCGAAGATTCCCGAGCTCGACCGCCATGGCATCGGGCTGCCGCCCCTCGTCCGCGCCGGCCCTGTCGTTCGTGCGCTCGCTTGCGAAACCGGCATAGTAGAGGGCGTGGCTCCGGCGCGCACGGCTCGCCGCTTCCGCGTTCTGTCCGAGCCGTTCGGCCGCGAATTCCCGAATGGTTTCGAGCATCGTTATCCGCGGCTCACCGGAATCGGAATCGACCTGGCGCACCAGGCTCTTGTCGATGAGACCGGTAAGCGCCCCGACCGTATTGAATGCCGCGCCCGATCCCGGCTGCGCTCCGGCGGCGACCGCCTCGATCGCCGCCAGATCGGCATCGGCGAAGACCGACAGCACCTCGAAGAGCCGTCGCTCGCCGGGGTCGAGAAGCTCGTAGCTCCAGTCGATCGCCGCCCGGAGCGTCTTCTGCCGCTCGGGCAGATCGCGCGGTCCCCCACTGAGCAGATCGAGCCGGCCATGCAGTTGCTTGCGCAGCGCATCCGGCGAGAGCAGCCGGAGCCGGGCCGCGGCAAGCTCGATGGCGAGCGGCAGCCCGTCCAGGCGGCGGCAAATCTCCGCCACCGCCTCCGCGTTCGCGGCGGTCAGCCGGAAACCCGGTCGCACCGCCTGCGCCCGGTCCACGAAGAGCTGCACCGCCTCGCATTGCTGCAATTCGTCGGGCGAGAGCCTTGCGTCGGCCGCCGGGAGCGTCAGCGGTGCGACGTGAAAAACGCGCTCCGCCCGCACATGCAGGGCTTCGCGGCTCGTGGCGAGAACGCTGAGTTTCGGGCATTCGGCCAGAAGCCGGGCGACCGCACCGGCCGCCTCCGTCACCTGCTCGAAATTGTCGAGTACCAGGAGCGCCCGGCGCTCGCGAAGGAAATCCGCGAGTTCTTCCTGCAAGGGACGATCGGCGGACTCGTCCAGCCCGATCGCGCGCGCCACAGCCAGGAGCACTGCGCCGCTGTCCCGGACGCTCGACAGATCGACGAAGCACTCCCCTTCCGGGAAGCTCGATGCCATGTCCTCGGCAATCCGGATCGCCAGCGCCGTCTTTCCGGTGCCTCCCGGTCCGACCAGCGTCAGGAGCCGGGTCGACGGATCCGCGAGCCGTGCCTTGATCTCGCGAAGCTCGCTCTCCCGGCCGACGAACACCGTCGCGCGCGCCGGCAGGTTGGTCACCATCAGCCGCACGGTGGCGAGTGGAGGAAACTGTGCCGCAAGGTCGGGATGCACGAGCTGAAAGATGCGCTCGGCGCGGTCGATGCCGCGCAGGCGATGTTCGCCGAGATCGAGGAAGGAGGCACCCGACGGCATCCGCTCCATCGCCAGCGACGCGGCCGCCGCCGACGCCAGCACCTGTCCGCCATGCCCCGCTGCCATGATCCGTGCGGCACGGTTCACGGTCGGACCGAAGAAATCGTTCGCCCGTTGCTCCGCCTGTCCGGAATGGACGCCGATGCGCACGCGAAGCGGCCCTGTCTCTGGCCATGCCGCCGCCGCGAGGCTTCGTTGGGCGTCAAGACTCGCGGCGAATGCGGCTGTGGCACTGCCGAACACGGCGAGTGTGCCGTCTCCGGTGGACTTCACGATGCGGCCGCCAGAAGTCTCGATCGCCGCGCGCAGCAGCATGTCGTGGAGCTTCAGGGCGACTTTCATCGCGTCCGGGAATCGCTCCCAGAGGCGCGTGCTGCCCTCGATGTCGGTGAACAGGAAGGTAAAGGTATCGGTCAAGACTTCCGGCCCGTGTTTCTGGTTGCGCCGACCTTACCACGCCGTCCGCGCCCGGCGTTGCACCAGCGAGGAAATTGCCCCGCGTCCCGCGGAGACGCCTGTTTGCATCGCGACTGGCCGACGGCATGCCTGACCAGTGCTTACGCCGTCGTCCTTCTCGACGTGTGCCTTCGTGTTCCGGCCGCATCGCTCGCGCCGAACTGGGCCTCGGGGCTTGAAAGCGTCCTCGGACTTAACCACGTTCGCCCCGTCCGGGCCCCTCTGGCAATGTCGCCTGACATTGCGATGTCGGACTTCGAGTTGAGCCGCGGCGTGCCGCGCGCGACTTGTAGGCCGACGGCAGGGCCACCCACGCAGTCGTCCTCCGGGTCGCGACGATCAGCCGCCGTAGCCGCGACCGTTGCCGCACACCGGCCAATTCGATGGAGCGACGACATGAAATGTCCTACCGACAATACCGAATTGATGATGACGGAACGGCAGGGAATCGAAATCGATTTCTGCCCCAGGTGCCGCGGCGTCTGGCTTGATCGCGGCGAACTCGACAAGCTCATCGAGCGCTCGACTGAGGCGCCGGCGCCGACACATCCGGCGTCATATCGCGACCGGGACTCCCGGCGCCGCGAGCGCGAAGTGGAGCGGGACCCGCGCTACTACAGTAAGTGCAAGTCGCTGATCGGCGAGTTGTTCGACTTCTAACCTCCCGGGTACGGACGTCCTGACACAACGGACTAGGCTGGATCACGCTCATGGATGGCAGCCTCTGGCTCTGGGTCGGTTTCAACGCCTTCGTTATCGCGCTGCTCGCCTTCGATCTCGGCGTTCTGCACCGCAAGGAACGCGAGGTTCGCGTGGCCGAGGCGCTTTGGCTGAGCCTTGGCTACGTTGCCCTTGCGCTTTTGTTCTGCGCGGGATTGCTGTGGCTCCGCGGAAGCCAGGCAGCCATCGACTTCCTGACTGGTTATCTGATCGAAAAATCGCTGAGCATCGACAACATTTTCGTGTTCGTCCTGATCTTCAGCTATTTCTCGGTTCCCGCTCGGTACCAGTATCGCGTGCTGTTCTGGGGCATTCTCGGCGCGCTGGCGATGCGCGGCTTGTTGATTCTGGCCGGCGTCGAGCTGATTCACAATTTCGCCTGGACGGCGTTGATCTTCGGCGGTTTCCTGATCCTGACCGGGATCAAGATGTTGATTGTCGCGGACCGAAAGCCCGACATCGAGAACAACATCCTGGTACGCGCAATTCGGCGGAGATTCCCGGTGACGGACGCTTATCGCGGGAAGCGGTTCTTCGTGTGGCAGGACGACCGGCTCCACGCGACGCCGTTATTCCTGGTACTGGTGCTGGTCGAGTTCAGCGATCTGGTGTTTGCAATCGATTCCATCCCGGCGATCATCGCCATCACAAGCGATCCCTTCATCGTCTACACCGCAAATGTCTTCGCTGTTCTGGGGTTGCGCGCACTGTATTTCGCTCTCGCCGGAATCGTTCCGCGGTTCGTCTATCTGAAACACGCGCTGTCGCTGGTATTGGCAGTTATCGGCGGCAAGATGATCGCCAACTACGCCTACGGTGGAAAACTGGTCCCGACCGAGGCGGCACTGCTGGTCACGGTCTTCCTCGTCGGAGGAGCGGTGCTGCTCTCACTCATTCGGACGCGGCGCGCCCTTCCGCCGGAACAGGCCGACGCAATCGCAGGCTGGGTACCGGGCAGCCCGGCGAAAGCCGCGCCGGAAAGGACGGACAACTTGTCGACAATGCCCTTCCCGAGAGAAGGGTGACAGTTCATTCCGGAGACAAGGTTTACACGTTGGGCATTTGGGGAGCCCCCGGATGCCTTGGAACGAGTGTAAGCCAATGGATGAACGTCTTCGCTTTGTCGCCCGCCTTCTGGAGGGAGAACAGATGGCGCCGCTGTGCCGTGAGTTCGGCATCTCGCGTGTCACGGGCTACAAGATCTTCAACCGCTACAAGGAATGCGGCCTCGATGCCCTCAACGATCGAAGCCGCCGGCCTTATCGGCACGCCAACAAGCTGGCCTTCCAGGTTGAGCGCTGCATTCTGGGCATCAAGCGTGAGTATCCTTCCTGGGGCGCCCCGAAGGTGCGCGAGAAGCTGATCCGCCAGTTCCCGATGATCAAGGCGCCCGCCATCAGCACTGTTCATGCCGTGCTGGACCGCAACGGACTGGTCAGGCGGCGCAAGCGACGGCGCTACAAGGCCGAGGGAACCGACCTGCATGCCGCTCAGGACGCCAGCGGGCTATGGTGTGCCGACTACAAGGGCGAGTTCATGCTCGGCAACCGCCAGTATTGCTATCCGCTCACCATCACCGACTATCGGTCCCGCTATCTCCTGGCCTGCGAGGGCATGGCCTCCACGCGGTCCGACTTCGCCTTCGCCCTGTTCGAACGCGTCTTCAAGGAGTTCGGCCTGCCCGCCGCCATCCGCACCGACAACGGCGCGCCTTTTGCATCCGCCAACGCCCTGTTCGGCTTGTCCAAGCTCTCGGTGTGGTGGCTCAGACTCGGCATCGCCCTCGAGTGCATCAAGCCGGCCAATCCGCAGCAGAACGGCCGTCACGAGCGCATGCACCTGACGCTCAAGCAGGAAGCCACCAAGCCGGCCTCATTCAACTTCCTGCAGCAACAGGAGCGATTCGACGACTTCGTGCGGATTTACAACAACGAGCGTCCCCACCAGGCCCTGGGCGGCGCCTGTCCCGGCGAAATCCATACACCCTCGGCGCGCGTCTATCGCCCGCCCGAAGAGCCACACTATCCCTTCCACGATCGCACTATGCGGGTCACCCGCTGCGGTCGCATCTGCATCGGCAAGCGCAAGATCAACCTCAGCACCGTGTTCGCCGGCCAGATCGTCGGCCTCCGAGAGATCGACGACCAGATCTGGCTGGTCAGCTTCCTCAACTACGATCTAGGATTCTTCGACAGAGAAAATGACCGCGTCGAGCCAGCGACCAACCCATTCGCCCCGGAAAAGATGTAAACCATCTCTCCGGTATCTGGTGTAAGCCATGTACCCGGAATGGACCAATAGCATTTGGCGGAGGGGATGGGCCTGAGATCCAACCTTCTCCAGTATAAGTCATTGATTTATATGGAAACCGTTCGGGCCCCGCGATACCTCACTGCATGAATGGCGTCGCTCCCGACACCTGAGTCGCTGAACGAGGGAGGCGATGCTCTCGTAGGCTGTTGCCGCTCCCCATCTCTCGCGGCTAGTCTGGCAATCAGGGTGAGGGCGTGCGGGAACAGCCTACGCAGATGTTTCCATTAAGGCATTTGAGACGTGCATGGATGTTCGCAACCAGGAATCCGATCTAGAGCAACTAGCAGAGTTCGTTCATGACGAATGCCAGAAGCGCCTTAAGGCCTACGAAGCACAACCACGGGACGCGGCCGAACATTTCGAGACCGAGAACGAAGTCCTGTCAGGCGGATACGCCTATCGTCAGTTGTACGAACTGGTGCAGAACGCTGCCGACGCGATCCTTGAGGCCACGGAGCCGCAAGGGCGGATCCATGTCCGTCTCTCCTCCAGTCGGCTAGAGGCCGCCAATACTGGAGCCGCCTTGGATGAACCAGGAATTGTGGCGCTTCTGAACGCGCGCAGCTCCCCCAAGCGTGGCAATCAGATTGGGCGATTTGGGATTGGGTTCAAGTCGCTGCTCAAGCTGGGCGGTCGCGTCGACCTGACATCCAGAACTGTAGGACTGCGCTTCGACCCCGACGCCTGCCGTGATCGAATTCGTCGACATCTTGGTCTGGCCAAAGATGCACCCGCACCCGGCATGCGTCTTGCCGAGGTGCTGGATCCCGCCGCCGAAAACAGCCCATTATCAAAATCAAGCAGATGGTATTGGGCAACCACCGTCGTTACGGCAGAAATCGCGGATGAGGCCGCGTTTGAGCGACTGAGCCAGGAAATTGCAGATTTCCCGGCCGAGTTCCTGCTGTTCCTGCCCTCGGCAATCTCCCTCGAGCTGGAAGTGGAAGGTGCTGCACCCCGTCTCTTGACCAAGCGCTTTGAAGACGGACTCGCAGTTGTGAGCGACGGAGCGAACGAGGCCCGATGGAAGGTCTTCGAGGCGTCGGTCAAGGTCGACAGCCCTGCCGCGCGCTCCGACGCAACTCACATCCAGGCAAGGGAACAGGTTCCCCTGTCGTGGGCGGTGCCGGTCGGTGGTCGCGAACAAGCTGGTCGCTTCTGGGCGTTCTTCCCGACAGAAACGCAAAGCCGCACTTCGGGCATCCTCAACGCACCGTGGAAACTCAACAGTGACAGGACGAACCTGATACGAGGTGCATGGAACGAAGCGATCATGCAAGCCGCGGCCGACCTGATAAGCGGCTCTCTCACGGCGTTGTCGACACCCGAGGACTGTGGGGCCGCCGTAAGTGCGTTCCCGCGTCAACCGGAACGGCAGGACGAAATCGCCGTGCCACTCATCCGGTCTCTCTGGGACCAGATCGTTTCGTCTGAAGTGTTGGCTGACGTGAATGGCATACCGCGCAGTCCGAGCCAGCTTTTGCGGCATTTTGTTGAGGACACGGAGATCTGCAGATCGTGGGCCGGCCTTGCGAGCGCGGATGCGCGAGACCGTTACCTGCATCCAGACTGCTATTTGTCCGAGGCAAGGGTGTCGCGGTTGAATGCTCTAGTGACTGAAGCAAAGCGCCGGGACATGCAGGTCTTGGCGAAGTCGCCCGCCGATAAATGGCTCGACTGCATTGCGCACACAGATCTCGCTATGGCGAGACAGACCTTGGCGTTCGTCGGCAACCTACTGAAGGATAAGTTCAAACATGGACTGTTCAGCGTTCCCGAAGCCCGCCTGATACCCACCGCCGATGGAGGTCTGGCCACTCCCTCGGAAGCAGTGATTGTATCCGGATCAGCACCGCCTGCAGGCTTTCTTGCGGTCGCGGAAGCAATCGCTGCGGACAATGAGAGCCGGGGCATCCTGGTCAATCAGATGCAAGTCACCGAACTGGCATCTGCTTCATGGTCCGACATCCTTGAAACCTCCCTGACAACCGCGGAGGCCTCCGATCGGCCGGAAGACTGGGAGAACTTCTGGCACAACATCGCCTCTGCACCGCAGGAGGCGAGTCAAGAATACATCGACGACCTTGATCTGGAGCGGCTCAAGTTTCGCGCGATTTCCGGAAAATGGACAAGCCGCAGTCTGCTGATCGTACGCGAGATCTCGTCGGGATTTCCTGATGACCATGTGATGGACCCGCAATTTCGGCAGAGTATCGAAAACACGTCTCCACCAGACTGGCTAACGGAATTCCCAGGCATCGAGGAGTCCGTGGATCGAGACGATCCGAACCTGAAGGACTACCTCCGCTTGTTGAGCCCTCCCTTCGACGAGATTTGCAGGGAGCACTCCGGAAGCACGCCGCGATATTTGCCCAAGTTCTCAAGCTATTCGATCCGCATGCCGGCAGGATGGCGGCTGCTTCCTTTGCTGCCTTCAGCAAGTTCCGCTCAGCTGTGTCGGCTGCTGTTGGGTGCAATCGAGCAACTCGCCGAGAATGCGTCCGGGGCGACCATCGTACATCCGACACGTGCGGACGCCTACCCGAAGGTGACGGCGCCGCATCCGATCTATTTCTGGCTGACGGAGCATGGAAGGATACGCGTCGGCAACCTCGTAGTGCCGTTGAAGTGCATCTCCCCCGAACTTGCTGAGACCTTGGGTCAGGCTGAAGTCCAGGGTTTCAAGGCTGTTGAAGGCTTTCTCCGCGCCCGAGACGCTGAGACTGACTTGGGATCACGCTTCGCTTGGAGCAGGGCCAAACTCTCGCGCGAAGCCACTGCCCGTTTCTGGGAGCAAATCTTCACTTCACTTTCGGAACGAAAGAACGATTTCAAGGGTCTGCGGCCAGTGTGGGAGATGGCACACGCTGACGGCGCCATTCCTGCCAGCTTGCCCAGCGCCGACGGCGCGCTCACGCTGTCGGAAATCTATGTGACCGCCGATCCGAGCGTCGGGCACGATCTTGACGATGGCAGGATTGTCTTGCTGTCCGAGAATGTCGCTTCGGCATGGGTCGCAGCCGGCGCAATGGAGCTTGGCGCCGGGCCTTCGATGTCATTCGAGAAGCGTTTGTCGGCACCGTCCTACCTCCTCGACCTTTTCCCGGAGTTGGCTGCAGCGCAGGAAGACTCCGAGGTGTTGGGAACGATCCCCGCCGTCTGGGTTAGCGGTCTTGAAGAAAGTGCCGGACCTCTCAGGCGAGCGGTGACAGTCGGTATGGACGCCGACGGCGCATTCCTCATCGACCGTGAGCAGTTCGGCAGTCGCGGCTGGAAGGAAGGTGTCGAACTGCTGCTTCGCTGCCTCGCGCGCCATGGGATCATCCGGGATGGGGCCGATCTGAAAGAAATCCTTTTCCGCATAATGGATCGTCGGTCAGACGAGGCGCGAAAGGCAGTTCGAGATGAGAAGTCGCTTGAGCTGAGGTTGCTGAAAGCGATTGGCGGTGACATCGAGACCCTGCTCGGGACTCTGACCCCTGCTACGCGGCAAGCCGTAGAGAACCATGTCGATCCGGAGAGCCTCGCCCGGTTGGCTCTGGCGGTTCACGGACCAACGTTGCTCAGTAGGCTGAGAGACGCACTCGAGCTTTGGGGGCTTGCGCCTCCCAAACGCTGGGGCGGGGAGCAAGCGCGTGTGTTCGTGCAAGAACTTGGCTTCCCGATCGAGTATGCCGCCTCGGTCGGAGGCCGCCGAGATGCAGAATTGTCTGTCAGCGGGCCCATTCATCTGCCGGCGCTCCACGACTGCCAAGAAGATATCCTGGCCAGCATAGGTTCTCTTCTCAACACCGGCGCCGGTCGCCGCCGGGCTGTGGTCAGCCTGCCCACAGGCGGCGGCAAGACGCGTGTCGCCGCCGAGGCTGTCGTGCGGCTGGTCTTGCAGGGAGATGGACGTCGAACTGCACTCTGGATTGCCCAGACCGATGAACTTTGCGAGCAGGCTGTCCAGTGCTTTCGCCAGCTCTGGGTCAACGTGGGAGAGCCCGGCGAAGACCTCCGCATCGTGCGGCTATGGGGCGGTCAGCGAAACCCTTCGCCGCCGGAAGGCGACGAGCCAACCGTGGTAATCGCAAGCATCCAGACCTTGAACAGCCGTAGTGGTCGTCCCGAACTGGCATGGGTCGCCCGATCCGGGATCATCATCATCGATGAGTGTCATCACGCGATAACCTCGAGCTACACGGACCTGTTGCGATGGCTCGATGTTCAGGTCGGCAGCAAGCGAGCGCGCGAGCGTGAAGCGCCCGTTCTCGGCCTTAGTGCTACGCCATGGCGCGGGTACAACGAGGACGAGTCGGAACGGCTTGCGGCGCGCTTTGACCGTCGCTGGTTTCCGTCCGACCAGGCTGGCCTTCACGACAAGCTCTCCGAGATGGGCGTGCTCGCGGACCGAAGCTATTGCCCACTTCGCTACGACAGGCCGATTACACTGACCGAGCGCGAACAGCAGCACGTCGATACGTTTGGAGAGCTCCCTGACAGCGTCGTGGACCGGATGGGCGAAGATTCCGACCGGAATGATCTGATCATCGATGCCATCGTGAACAGCACGGCGGAGTCCATCCTCCTATTCGCCAACTCTGTCGCGCACGCGCAGTACCTTGCGGCGAGACTACACCTTGCAGGTTGCGCTGCTGCCGCTGTCAGCGGTCAGACGGACCGGCTTGCGAGGCAGCATTTCACACGACGGTTCCGTGCCGGGGATCTCCGGATAATCTGCAATCACAGCGTCCTGACAACCGGCTTTGACGCACCAAAGGCCGACATGGTCCTGATCTCGAGGCCCGTTTTCAGCCCTGTTCTGTACATGCAGATGGTTGGCCGCGGTCTTCGGGGTCCAGCCAACGGCGGTACCGCTCACTGTGAAATCATGACGGTGGAAGACAACATTATCAATTTCCGAGATCGCCTTGCATACCACTTCTGCCGACGCTTCTTCGATGCCTGACGCGTCAGGATGGAAATGTAGCTGAATTAGGGTCGAGACTCAATCACAGCCAGAAGGCGACAGCGGCAGCAAGGCTTACGGCTGACAGGAAGTTTCTGGCGAGCTTGTCGTAGCGGGTGGCGATGCGGCGGAAGTCCTTGAGGCGGCAG
>Ga0073934_10000352_pt1 | contig 134654 bp, 114 predicted proteins | sample LarsenN4metaG_FD_76834 | JGI IMG/M metagenome (GOLD analysis project Ga0073934, IMG submission 76834) | Hot spring sediment bacterial and archeal communities from British Columbia, Canada, to study Microbial Dark Matter (Phase II) - Larsen... ... | reverse complement strand
GCCCCGGACGGCGACGCCGTCGTCGGAGCCATCGACGGGATCCAGCGGCGCCTGACCTGGCGAGAGGTGGATGCCGCGGCGCGCCGCGTCGCCGGCGGCCTCGCTGCGCGCGGCGTGCGGCCGGGCAGCCGCGTGCTGCTGATCCTGCGCAACCGCGTCGAGTTCGTCATCGCCGCAGCGGCGCTGGCGCGGCTGGCGGCCGTGGCCGTGCCGGTGTCGGTGCGCTCGGCGGCGCCGGAGGTGGCCTACGTCGTCGCCCAGTGCCAGGCGATGGGGGCGTTGTGCGAGGCCGACCTGTGCGGCCTGCTGCCCGCGCCCGGCGAGGCACCGACGTTGACGCTGCGCGTGAGCGTGGGCGGTGGTGGTGGCGGCGGTGGCGGCGGCGGCGGGGCGGGCGCAAGCCCGGGCGTGGTGTCGGCCGCGACCTCTTCAGCGGACGACCTGCTCGCATGGCCGCAGCTCGAAGCGGCCGCGCCGCTCGACACCGTGCACCCGGCCGCCGAGGAAGACACGGCCACGCTGCTCTACACCTCCGGCACCACCGGCAAGCCCAAGGGCGCGATGCTGACGCACTTCAACATCGTGCACTCGGCGATGCACTTCGAGGCCTGCATGGCGCTCGGTGCCGGCGAACGCAGCCTGGTGGCGGTGCCGCTCTCGCACGTCACCGGCCTCGTGGCGCAGCTTTGGACGATGGTGCGCACGGCGGGCACGGTGGTGCTGCTCGATGCCTTCAAGGCCGGCACGGCGGTGGAGCTGGCGGCGCGCGAGCGCGTCACGCACAGCGTGATGGTGCCGGCGATGTACCAGCTGTGCCTGCTGCACGACGCCTTCGACCAGCACGACCTGACGGCGTGGCGCGTGGGCGCCTACGGCGGCGCGCCGATGCCGCCGGCCACCATCGCGGCGCTGGCCACGAAGCTGCCGCGCCTCGTGCCGACCAACTGCTACGGCGCCACCGAGACCACGTCGCCGGCCACCGTGATGCCGGCCGGGCAGAACCTGGCGCATCTCGATTCGGTGGGCGTGGCCGTGCCCTGCGGCGAGCTCTCGGTGCGCGACGCCGAGGGCCGCGTGCTGCCGCCGGGCCAGGAGGGCGAGGTGTGGATCCGCGGCCCGATGGTGGTGCCCGGCTACTGGGGCAACGCCGAGGCGACCGCGTCGTCGTTCACCGAGGGCTGGTGGCGCAGTGGCGACCTCGGCCGCCTCGACGCCGAAGGCCACCTGCAGGTGCTCGACCGCCTGAAGGACGTCATCAATCGCGGCGGCTACAAGGTCTTCTGCAACGAGGTCGAGGCGGTGCTGGCGCAGCACCCGGCGGTGGCCGAGTCGGCGGTGATCGGCTATGCCTGTCCGGTGCTCGGCGAGCGCGTGCGCGCGGTCGTGGTGCTGCGCGAGGGGCAGGCGCCTTCCGGCGCCGGCGGGTCGGCCGGGCCGGCTGTCGACCTGGGTGCCGAGCTTCGCGCCTTCTGCGCCGCGCGGCTCGCGGACTACAAGGTGCCCGAGGCCTGGGTCCTCACCACCACGGCGCTGCCGCGCAACGCGAACGGCAAGGTGATGAAGCGCGCGCTGCGCGACGCCGCCTGAGGCACGGCTGGCGGGCGCCGCCCGTCGGGTCGGTCCGGGCGCTGCACATGCCGGCACTGCCCGTCCGCCCGGCGTCGGACGCAGGCCCGCCGGCGCGCGGCAACGATGCGATCGCCATCGCGCGGGCTGCGGATGACAACGCCGTGCTCAAGGCGTCCAATGCGCGTTCGGAGGATGAACCTCGGCATCGTGCGCTGCGGCCTGGGCGGCCGGGTGCGACCCCGCCGCCCTCGGCGAAGCCGATCCGTGCCCTGCGCGCCGGGCGCGAGCCCGCGGCGCGGCCCGGCATGCGCCCGCCCGTGCTGAGGGCGTAGCAAGGATCGAAGCATGGCCGACCCGAAAGCCGACCCCCAGGCCGACCCCCAGGCCGATTCCCAGGCCCCGGAGCACCCTCCGCTCGGCCCGCTGGTGCTGCGCACCGCGCTGGCGATGCTGTTGCTGGTCGTCGTGCAGACCGTGCTCACGTTGCCGGGCGGCCGCGACCCCGAGACCTTCCTCGGGCTCGGTCGCTTCGAGCGGCCCGAGCTCGAAGCCGTGCGCTCGGCGTGGAACGGGCTCGTGCTGCTGGCCGCCGGGCCGCTGCAGGCGACGATGGCCGACGCGGCGCGCCTGTACTGGCTGCTCGACACGGCGCTGTTCATGCCGCTGTACGGCTGGCTGCTGCTCGAACTCGCCCGCCGCATGCTCGACGGCGCCACGCACCGGCGCACGTGGCGCGTCGCGAGGGCGCTGCCGTGGCTCGTGCTCGCGCTGCTGGCGGTGGACCTCGTGGAGAACAGCGGCGGCCTGGCGCGCCTGGCGCCCGCAGGCGCCGACGGCGCGGGCTCGCCGGCCGGGCTCGGGGCGGCGGCCGTGCTGGCGGCGCTGGCGGCCGGTGCGGGGCTGTGGTGGTGGCGCCGACAGCTCACCGGCGACCGGCTCTTCGAGGCGATGGCCGACACGGGCCGCATCGCGATGGCGCGTGCCCGCGATGCCGGCATGCCCGTGCCCGCGGCGGACGCCTGGGCCGGCTGGCATCGGCAGGCGAAGCGCGTGATGCTCGCCGCCGGTGCCGCCGCCCTCGTGCTCGTGGCCCTGCATGCGTTCGCGCCCGCGTTCGCGCTGGAGGCCGGCGCCTGGGTGCACCGCGCCAAGCTCGCGCTCGTCGTCGCCATCGTCGCCGCGCTCGCGGGGCCGGCGGTGCGCTGGCTGTGGCGCGAGGGCACGAACTACCCGCGCGCCGAGCTGCGCCGCGGCCTCGGCGACATCGCCTGGCGCACGCGCTACGTGCTCGCGGCGCTCGCGATGCTGGTGGCGATGACGCTGGTGCTCGACCAGTGCCGCGACGTCGCCATCGGCGTCGCCGACGGGCTGTTCGAGTGGCCGCAGGCGCTGTGGGCCTGGCCGACGATGGCGCTGTCGGTGCTGGCGGTGTGGGCGTTGTCGTTCTCGTGCTGGCTGTGGACGCGCCTGGCGTGCCGCATGCCCTCGCCGGGCGCGCCGCCGGTGCTGCACGCCCGCGTCGAGCCGCTGCTCGGGCACGCCGCGCAGGGCACGGCGCGCGTGCTGGGCATCGTGCCGGCCTTCGTGGTCGCGATGATGAGCGCGCTGGCGGCGCGCGATGCCGCCTGGGCCGGCGCGCGCGACGCCGCCGGCTGGCTCGTCGCCCCGGTCGCGCTGCTGCTGATGGGGCTGGCGTGTGTCGTCGGCGGCTGGATGTTCCTGTGGGGTCGCGAGCAGATGGCCGAGCGCGGCGCGGCCGCTGCCCGCGCGGCGGGGTCGGCCGGGGCGGCACGGCCGGCCGCCGCGGCGATGAAGGACTACTACAACGATCCCGCGCTCGGCCCGCCGAACGACTGGATGCGCTGCGTCGCCGACGAGAAGTACCGCTTCGTCGCCGGCCACGGTCCGGGCCCGGCGACGCTGCCCATCCTGGCGCTCGCGCTCGCCGTCGGGCTGCGCTGCCTGAGCGTCGCCTTCGACCCCGGCGTGCCGGTGGCCTTCGTCGTCATCGTCTTCTCGCTCGTCGGCTGGCTCGGCTTCTTCGGCTGGCTGTCGATGAAGGAGCAGCGCGAGGCGCGGCCGTGGCTGTTCGCGCTCATCGCGCTGGCCGGGGGGCTGGGATTCGCCGGGCTGACCGACAACCACGTCGTGCGCATCGGCCGCGGGGCCGAGCTCGCGGCGCTGCCGGCGCTGCCCTGGCAGCTGGCCGGCACGTCGCTGCTGGCGCTGCTGCTGCTGGGCGCGGCCTGGGTCATCGCGCACAACGGCGCGCCCGGCCGCTGGTGGAAGGTGCTGCTCGGCATCACCGGCCTGTCGGTGGCACTGCTGGCGGTGCTGGACCGGGCCAGCTCGCCCGCCGGGCCCGCCACGCAGGTGGCTCCGGCCGCGCAGGTGGCGCCGGCCGCGCCGGCCGTGGCTGCCGCGGCAGGTGTGCCCGCCGGGCCGCCGACGCTGGAACAGCACTTCGAGCGCTGGGCCGCCGCGGCCTGGCAGGGCGGCAGCGGCGAGCCACCGACGCGCCCGCTGCTCGTCGCCTCCGAAGGCGGCGGCGTGCGCGCCGCGTACTGGACGGCGCGCGTGCTGGCCGAGATGGACGCGGCCGACCCGCAGTTCCGGCGCCGCCTGATGCTGCTGTCGGGCGTCTCCGGCGGCGCCGTCGGCGAGGCCGTGTACGCGGCCTGCCCGCGCGACGACGTGCCGGGTTGCGTGCAGCGCTTCGGCGCGGCCGACCTGCTGACGCCGCTGCTCGGCGCGTGGATGTTCGAGGACCTGCTGGCCCGCGTGCTGCCGACCTCGCTGCCGCACAACCGCTGGTTCAACGGCTACTGCCGGCAGCCCGGCTGCGGCTTCCTCACGCGCGGCGTGTGGTTCGAGCAGGCGCTGGAGCGCGCGGTGCCCGGCCTCGCGCAGGGCATCGTGGCGGCCACCGCCGGCGGGCCCGCGCTGCTGCTCAACGCAACCTGGGTCGAGTCGGGCGATCGCGCCATCGCCTCGGGCATCGAGATCGACTGGCAGGCCGACCGCTTCGCCAATGCGCGCGACCAGCTCGCCTTCGTCGGTGGCGGCAGCCGGGCGGGCGTCGACATGCCGCTGTCGGCGGCCGCGCACAACGCGGCGCGCTTCCCGTTCGTCAACGCGATCGGCCGCCTGCGCGACGGCCGTGGCGAGCAGGGCCACCTGGCCGACGGCGGCTACTTCGACAACGCCGGCGCGCACGGCGTCATCGACGTGCTGGCGCGGCTGCGCCGGTGGATCGCCGAGCGTCCGGCGTGTGCCGAGGCCGACGATGCCTGCAAGCGCCGGCAGGCCTGGCTGCAGCGGCTGCGGCCGCAGGTGATCGTGGTGCAGAACGGCGTCCCGCGCGACTGCCAGGGCGGCGGCGCCGCGGGCGCCAATGTCGCCGGCGCCCGGGCGACGCCGCAGGCGGAGCTGGAGTGCCTGAAGGCCATCTGGCAGCGCGAGCCCGATGCCGCGGCCGACCTGTACGAGCCTTCGGCGCCGGCGCGTGCCGGCCGCTGGGGCCTCTTCGTCGACGCGCTCGGCCCGCTGATCACGCTGGCCAACGTGGCCGGCACCGGCAGCAACGGCCGCCGCGCCGAGGCTCTGCTGAAGCGCGAGTGCCTGCGCTTCTCGCCCGACAACGGCGACTGCGTCGTGCGCATCGCGCAGCGCAGCGACGGCGGCGTGCTGTATCCGCTCGGCTGGTACCTCTCGCCGACGGCGCGGCGGGCGCTGGACCTGCAGGCGGCGGAGCGCGTGCGCGGCGTCGCGACGGCGCTGCAGCGCTGAGCGACCGCTGTAGGGTGGGCGCGCAGCCCGCCGGGGGCGCGGGCGCGCCGGTCAGACGCAGCGGCGGTGCCGCTCGATGCAGGTGTCGAGCACCTCGCCGCCGTCGCGCTGCCACCAGTGGGCCTTGGAGAAGATCTCCACCTCGCTGTAGCCGGCGAAGCCCGTGGCCTCGACCCATCCGCGCAGGCGCGGCAGGTCGATGACGCCGTCGCCCATCATGCCGCGGTCCTCGAGCAGGTCGGTGGTGGGCACGAGCCAGTCGCAGACGTGGAACGCGAGGATGCGGTTCGCCGGCCCGCGGCCGGCGCGCGCGATCTGCGCCTCGAGCTCGGGGTCCCACCACACGTGGTAGGCGTCGACCGCGACGCCGAGGGCCGGGCTGCGGGACGGGCTGCGGCCGCCCGGCGCGGTCGTCGTGGTCGCCGTGGTTGCGACCGGGTCGAGCGCGTCGCACAGGTCCAGCGCCTGTGCGAGCGTGTTCACGCAGGCGCGGTCGGCCGCGTACATCGGGTGCAGCGGCTCGATGGCCAGCGGCATCCGGCGCGCGCGCGCCTCCTCCAGCAGCCAGGCGATGCCTTCGGCGACCTGCGCGCGGGCCTGCCCGAGGTCGCGGTGCGCCGGCTTGCCCGCCAGCGCGCCGGGCAGCGCGCCGACCACGAGCACGAGGCAGGGCGCGTTCAGCGTGCAGGCCTCGTCGAGTGCGCGCAGGTTGTCGTCGCGCACCGCCTGGCGCGAGGCTGCGTCGGTGTACGTGAAGAGCCCGCCGCGGCAGTAGCCCGAGAGCTCGAGCCCGAGCGCCTTGATCTGCGCGGCGATGGCACCGAGACCCGCGGCCGCCACCTGGTCGCGCCACGGCGAGACGGCGCGCACGCCGCGCGCCGCGCAGGCATCCAGGATCTGCGGCAGCGGCCACGGCTCGCCACGCTGCCGGCGCACGGTGGCGGTGTTGATCGAGAGCCAGCGGTGGTCTTGGCTGAAGTCGCGCATGGGTGGGGTGGGGGCTGGGTTGCGTGAGTGGCGGACGTTCAGCGCGTCTCGCGCCGCAGCTGCCGCACGATGGCCGCGTTGTCGAGGTCGCCGTCGCCGCTCGCGACGGCCGCCCGCAGCAGCGCGGCGTGCGTCTCGCTGAAGGGCAGGCGCTGCCCGGCCGTCGCGGCGCCTTGCAGCATCAGCTGCACGTCCTTCAGGTGCTGGTGGATGCGCGAGCGCGGCGCGAAGTCGCCATCGACCATCTGGCGGCCCTTGGCGAGCGCGGCGTCGCTGCGCGCCGGCGTCGCGAGCACGAGCTCGAGGAAGGTGGCCGGCGCGATGCCGAGCCGCTCGGCGAAGACGAGGCCCTCGGCCAGCACGGCGCGGTTGAGGCCGAGCACGAGGTTCGTCGCGAGCTTGGCGCGCGCGCCCATGCCGGCGCCGCCGACGTGGATGCGCCGCGGCGAGAGCACGTCCAGCAGCGTGTCGTGCGCGGCCACGGCGGCCGCGTCGCCGCCGAGCAGCATCGTCGCCGCGCCCTCGGCGATCTGCTGGCTGGAGCCCGACAGCGGCGCCTCGAGCAGGGCGACGCCGCGCGCGGCCAGCCGCGCCGCCAGCGCCTGCAGCGCCTCGGGGTCGCCGGTGGAGCAGTCGATGACGGCGCGAAGGGTGCCGCCGTCGAGCAGGCTTTCGGCGCCGTGGCCCGCGGGGGATCGGTCGCGAGGGCCTTCGACCACCTCCAGCACGCCGGTCGTGTCGAAGACGGCGAGCACGGCGCAGCGGCAGCGCTCGCCCAGTTCGCGCAGCGAGGCGACGACCTCGCCGCCGGCGGCGCGCCACGCGGTGCAGGCCTCGGGCCGCCGGTCGTGGCCGAGCACCGCGAGGCCGGCCTGCCGCATGCGCTGGCCGAGCGCGGTGCCGACGAGGCCGAGGCCGACGAGCGCGACGGGGCTTGCGCCTGCGCTGCCTGCGCTGCTTGCGCTGCTTGCGCCGCTCGCGCTGCTCGCGCTGCTCGCGCTGCTTGCGCCTGCTGCGCCGCCCACCGTGTTCGCGGGCGCGCTCATCGTGGCAGCGAGGCCCCGCCGCACACGGCGATGTCCTGCCCGGTGATCGCCGCGGCGTCGGGGCCGAGGAGAAAGGCCACGAGCGCGGCCACCTCGTCGGGCCGGATCAGGCGGCCGATCGGTGGCAGGCGCGGCGCACTCGTCGCACGGCCGGGGTCGCCGAGCATCGGCGTGTCGGTGGCGGCCGGCGAGACGACGTTGACGGTGACGCCGGCGCCCACCACCTCGGCGGCCCAGCTGCGCGCCAGGGAGACGAGCGCCGCCTTGCTCGCCGCGTACTGGCTGCGCCCGGGCATGCCGTGCCACACGCGGCTGGCGACGAAGACGGCGCGGCCCACTCCCGCGGCGGCCATCGCGGGCAGCAGCGCGTCGGCCAGGCGCGTGGCCGCTTCGACGTGCAACTGCCACATCAACGCGGCGCCCTCGGCCTGCGCGCGCAATTGGCCGAGCGGCGCCGTGCGCAGCACGCCGGCCGCGTGCACCAGGGCTTGCGGCGCGCCCTCGGCGAGCAGCGCGGCGAGCACGCCCTCGGCCGCCTTGGCGTCGGTGAGGTCGAGGCGGTGTGCGACGAATCGGTCGCCGGCCTGGGTGTGCTCGGGCAGCGCCGAGGCGAAGTCGAGCCCGTGCACCCGCCAGCCCTCGGCCAGCAGGCGTGCGGCGATGGCGGCGCCGATGCCCGAGCTGCTGCCGGTGACGACGGCACGCCGTTGCGCGCTGGCGTTCACGTCGCGCTCACGTTGGGCTCATCCAGTTGGACGAGAGGCTCGACCGACGTCGGACGCTGGACGCCCGGCGCTTCGGTGGCGGCCATCCGCACCGCGTCTCGGTCGATCCTCAATCCAGGCGGATGTTGCGCTCGGTGATGATCTTGCCGGACGACGCGATGTCGTCGGCCTGGAACTTCGCGAAGTCGGCCGGGCTGCCGCCGCCGGGCACGAGGCCGTCGGCCAGCAGCTTGTCGGCCATGTCGGCGGCGAGAGCCTTGTTCACCGCGGCGTTGAGCCTGGCGACGATGTCGGCCGACGTCTTGGCCGGCGCCCACAGGCCGTACCAGCTGGCGCACTCGAAGCCCTGCACCGTCTCGCTGGCGGTCGGCACGTCGGCGAGGTTGGGCAGCCGCTTGCCGGCGGTGACGGCCACCACCTTGACCTGGCCGGTGCGGTGGAACTGCACCGAGCCGAGCACGGGGTCGATGAAGCCCTCGATCTGGCCGCCGATGAGGTCCTGGAACGCCGGCGCCGTGCCCTTGTACGGCACCACCGTCACGCTGATCCCGGCCGCCTGCTCGAGCCGCACCGTGCACAGGTGGCCGGCCGAGCCGATGGAACCGGTGGCGAAGTTCAGCTTGCCCGGGTTGGCCTTGGCCGCCGCGATGAGGCCCTTGAGGTCGCTGACGCCCACCTTGTTGCCGATGGCGATGGAAAGCGGCGCCTGCGCCACGAGGCTGATCGGCACGAAGTCGGTCTGCACCTTGTACGGCACCGACTTCATCGTCAGCGGTGCCGTGACGAACGTGCTGGCGTTGAAGAGCAGCGTGTAGCCGTCGGCGGCGGCCTTGGCGACCGCGTCGCCGCCGATGACGCCGTTGCCGCCGGGCTTGTTCTCGACGATGAAGGTCTGGCCGAACTGCTCCTGCAGGCGCTGCGCGAGCATGCGGCCGACCTTGTCGAGCGTGCCGCCGGGCGGGAAGGGGATCACCATGCGCACCGGCTTCTCGGGCCAGGCCTGGGCCTGCGCGGCCAACGGCGCGAGGCCGAAGGTGGCGAGAAGCGCGGCCGCGCAGAGCGCGACGAGCGGGCGGCGGTGGGTCTTGTTCATCGTTGTTCCTCTGAGAATGAGCGGGCGCGTGGCCGCATCGTTGCCGGGTTCGGTGGTTCGGGCGGGGCCTGGATCGACGCGCGGGGCGGTATCGGAATCGACGGCGTTCCGGCCCTCACTGCACGCCGTGCAGCGCCAGCAGCGTCTTCATGCGCGCGACCGCGAGGTCGGGCTGCTCGATGAGCCCGGCCGCATCGGCCAGGCGGAACAGCTCGGCGAAGTGCGGCAGCGAGCGGGTGCTCTGCTGGCCGCCCACCATCACGAAGTGGTCCTGGTGGCCGTTGAGCCAGGCCATGAAGACGACGCCGGTCTTGTAGAAGCGCGTCGGCGCCCGGAAGATGTGGCGCGAGAGCGGCACCGTGGGCTCGAGGATGGCGTGGAAGCGCGCCGTGTCGCCCACGGCGAGCGCCGCCAGCGCGGCGCTGGCGGCCGGCGCGATGGCGTCGAAGATGCCGAGCAGCGCGTCGCTCTGGCGCTGGTTGGCGTGCTCGCCGACACCATCGCCGGCGATCAGCTCGGCGTAGTTGAAGTCGTCGCCGGTGTACATGCGCACGCCGGCCGGGAGCCGCCGGCGCATCTCGATCTCGCGGTCCTTGTCGAGCAGCGAGATCTTGATGCCGTCGACCTTCTTCGCGTGCCTGGCGATGATCGACACCGCCGTGTCCATCGCGCGCGGGATGTCGGCGCTGCCCCAGTAGCCCGCGAGCGCCGGGTCGAACATGTCGCCCAGCCAGTGCAGGATGACCGGCTGCCGCGCCTGCGAGAGCACGTGGTCGTAGACGCGCGCGTAGTCGTCCGGGCCCCTCGCGACACGCGCCAGCGCGCGGCTGGCCATCACGATGAGACGGCCGCCGAGATTCTCGATGGCCTCCATCTGCTCGCTGTAGGCGCGGATGACGTCGTCGACGCCGCGCGCCGCCTCGGGGGCGAGGTGGTCGGTGCCGCAGCCGCTGGCCACCAGCGCGCCCGGGTGGTCCTTCGCGGCGTCGAGGCTGCGGCGGATCAGCTCCAGCGAGGTCGGCCAGTCGAGGCCCATGCCGCGCTGCGCGGTGTCCATCGCCTCGGCGACGCCGAGGCCGAGCTTCCACAGCCGCTGCCGGTAGGCGATCGTGGCGTCCCAGTCGACCGCGCACTGCAGCCAGGGGTCGATGGCGGCGCGCGCATCGGCCACCACGTGCGCGGCGGAGAAGGCGATGCGGTTGAAGCGCGTGCCTTCTGCCGTGGAAGCGGGAGGCGTGAACGAGGCGGGGCCGCGCACCGTGTACGGGGCGAGCGAGCCGTCGACTTGCGGAAGGATCAGTTGAGTCATGGTTTTCAGCCAAGTGTCATGCGCGGATCCGGCTCTGCCGGTCCGCTGCATGCGCCCCCTCGGGGGGCAGCGACCGGGAGGGAGCGTGGGGGCCTACAGACTCGGCACGTCGACCCAGCGCCGGTCCTTCCAGCTCTGCAGCGCCGCCTCCACCAACTGCACGCCCTTGGCACCCTCGGGCAGCGTCCACTTGTACGGCGCGCCCTCGCAGACGTGGCGGATGAACGCCTCCCACTGGATCTTGAAGCCGTTGTCGTAGGTGTCGGTGTCCGGCACCTCCTGCCACTGCTCGAAGAAGTTCATGTTCTGCTTCACGTCGGGGTTCCACACCGGCCGCGGCGTGTTGACGCGCGCCTGGGCGCGGCAGCTCTGCAGCCCGGCCACGGCCGATCCGTGCGTGCCGTCGACGTGGAAGGTGACGAGGTCGTCGCGGCGCACGCGCGTCGTCCAGCTCATGTTCACCTGCGCCACCACCGGCTCGCCCTGGTGGCCCTTGAGCTGCAGCGTGGCGTAGGCGGCGTCGTCGGCGGTGGCGGGGTAGGCCTTGCCGGCTTCGTCCCAGCGCTGCGGGATGTGCGTGGCGCCGAGGCAGCTGACGCTCTGCACCTCGCCGAAGAGGTTGTCGAGCACGTAGCGCCAGTGGCACATCATGTCGAGGATGATGCCGCCGCCGTCTTCGGCGCGGTAGTTCCAGCTCGGGCGCTGGATGGGCTGCAGGTCGCCCTCGAACACCCAGTAGCCGAACTCGATGCGCACGCTGAGCATGCGGCCGAAGAAGCCGGCGCGGCGCAGCATGTCGAGCTTGCGCAGGCCGGGCAGGAAGAGCTTGTCCTGCACGGCGCCGTGGCGCAGGCCGCGCTCCTTGCCGAGCTTCTCGGCCAGCTGCGAGATCTCGATGGCTTCGGCCAGGTTGGTGGCGATCGGCTTCTCGCAGTAGACGTGCTTGCCGGCGCGCAGTGCCTTGGCCAGCAGGGCCGGGCGCATCTGCGTCGTGCCGGCGTCGAAGAACACGGTGTCGGCCGGGTTGGCGAGCGCCGCGTCGAGGTTGGTGCCGAAGCGGGCGATGCCGTGCGCACGGGCCAGCGCCTCGATCTTGTCGGCGTTGCGGCCGATCAGCACGGGGTCGGGCATCACCTTGTCGCCATTGGCGAGCGTGACGCCGCCCTGCGCGCGGATGGCGCAGATCGAGCGGATGAGGTGCTGGTTGGTGCCCATGCGGCCGGTGACGCCGTGCATCACGATGCCGAGGGTGCGGGTGCTCATGGTGAGGTTGCCTTCTTGTCGTCGAGGAGGAGAGGGAGGGGGCGACTGTGCGCCGTGGACCGGGCGGCCACCGGGCGCCGCCGTGCCGGCGCCCCGCCACCGGGGGGTCAGTCCACCGGCAGGCGCAGCGACTCGTCGAACGGCAGCGCCGGTGTCTCGAAGCGCGTGCCGGCGTTCACGTAGTGCAAGGCGACGGCGCGCCGCCAGCGCGTGGAGTGGTTCGGCCCCGAGTGGTGGAAGGTGTTGCCGTGGTGGAACGAGACGCCGCCGCAGGGCACGGGCGCCGCCACTGCCGGATGGCGGGCGAGCACGTCGGCGGGAAGCTGCAGGTTGAACGGCTCGTCGGGCTGCGCGACGTGGGGGTGTACGGGCCCGCGGTGCGTGCCTTCGGCGAAGAACAGGCAGCCGTTCTCGAGCGTGGCGTCGTCCAGCGCGACCCAGGCGGTGACGAGGCCCTCGCGGTCGTTCGGCCCGAAATAGAAGTTGTCCTGGTGCGCCGGCTTCGGGCCGCCGCCCTCGGGCGGCTTGAAGAACACCTGGCTGAAGTAGACCGAGAGCCCCGGCCCGATGATCGACCGCACCCAGCCCAGCAGCCGCGGATGGCGTGCCAGCGCCTGCACCGATGGCACGTGCCGGTGCGGGTTGTCGAGCTTGCGCAGCACCTCGCGGGCCTTGACGCCGCCGTCGACGTACCAGGCGCGCTGCGCCGGCGGCAGGTCGGCGAGGAAGCGCTCGCCGGTGGCGTGGATGTCGGCCACCAGGGCCTCGGCCTCGGCGCGGCTCAGCAGGCCGGGCATCGTGACGTGGCCGCGCTCGCGGTAGAAGGCGAGCGCGGCTCCGGGGAGAGCCTCGGAGGCGGAGGAAACCGTGGGCACGGCGGGCATCGGACCGGATTATCCAGGCGGTGAATTACTGTAGGCGCCGGCCCCTCGGGCGTCAAGCCGGCCGGGGGGCGGGCCGGCGCCGGCCTCCCAGGCGATCCAGGGGTGGCGGCAACCCGGTTGACCCTGGAGGGGGCCGCGCCTAGCATGGGCCATCACCAGATGGTGAATCGCAGCGTCGCCCGCTCCCGAAACTTCCGCGCCAACCCCGCCAGTCCGCCCGCCATGCCTGCCACCCCCCGCATCCAGACCACCGTCGTCGGCTCCTACCCCGTGCCCGACTGGCTCGTCGCCGCCCCCTCCGAGCAGGCGCTGCTCGACGCCACGCGCGTGGTCATCGGCACGCAGGAGCAGGCGGGCGTCGACGTGGTGTGCGACGGCGAGCTGTACCGCTTCGACATCAACCACCCCGAGACGAACGGGATGATCGAGTACTTCGTGCGGCCGATGGACGGCATCACGCAGCGCTTCTCGTTCGAGGACCTCATCGCCTACCGCAGCAAGAGCGGCATGAAGTTCCGCACCCGGCCGCCCGGCACGGTGATCGGGCCCATCGGCCACGGCAGCCTCGACCTGCCGCTGGCCTGCGCGCGCGCCAAGGCGCTGGCGCGGCACCGCTTCAAGTTCACCGTCACCGGCCCGCACATGCTGGCCAAGACGCTGATCGACAAGCACTACGGCGACGTGAAGGCGGTGGCGCACGCGCTCGGCGAGGCGCTCGCCGCGCAGGTGCGGCACCTCGACGCCGACGTGGTGCAGATCGACGAGGCCAACCTGCCCGGGCACGCCGAGGAGTGGCCTTGGGCAGCTTCGTCCATCAACCTCGTGCTCGACGCCGCCAGGGCCGCCGGCGCCGTGCCCGCGGTGCACCTGTGCTTCGGCAACTACGGCGGCCAGACGATCCAGAAGGGCACCTGGGGCCAGCTCGTCGACTACCTCAACGCGCTGCACGCCGACCACGTGGTGCTGGAGTGCGCGCACCGGCCGCCGGAGGAACTGGAGGCGCTGCGCGGGCTGAAGCCGGAGATCGGCCTCGGACTCGGCGTCGTGGACATCAAGGCCACCGACGTCGAGAGCGCCGAGGCGGTGGCGCGTGCGATCGAGCGCGCCGAGAAGCGGCTCGGTGCCGGCCGCGTGCGCTACATCCACCCCGACTGCGGCTTCTGGATGCTCAAGCGCTCGATTGCCGATGCGAAGATGCGTGCGCTGAAGGCCGGGCGTGATCTCTTCGAGGGCATCGCGCCAGCATCGGCCTGAACGAGACGGCCCGAACGCACCCACGCTGCCCGCGCCGAAGGCGACCGAGAACATCTTGAGCGAGACCGCAATGAACCCCCTGCCCAAGCGCTTCGAGGATGTCGAGCACCTCGAGGCCGTGATGACCGAGCCGAGCCCGGCGCTCGTCGCCGACCTCGCGCGCATCGACGGCGACATCATGGTGATGGGCGTCGGCGGCAAGATGGGCCCGACGCTCGCCCGCATGGCGCGCCGCGCCGCGCCGGCCAAGCGCATCTTCGGCGTCGCGCGCTTCAGCGACAAGGCGGTGAAGGCCTCGCTGCAGAAGCACGGCGTCGAGTGCATCGAGTGCGACCTGCTCGACCGCGCCGCGATCGCGCGGCTGCCCAACGTGGGCGCCGGCGTGAAGAACCTCGTCTACATGGCCGGGCACAAGTTCGGCGCGTCGGACAACGCGAGCTTCACCTGGATGATGAACGCCGGCGTGCCGCAGATGGTGGCCGAGATCTATCGCGGCACGCGCAACGTCGTGTTCTCCACCGCCTGCGTCTACCCGTTCGTGCCGGTGGACGGGCCGGGGGCGGCCGAGTCCGTGCCGGCCGTGCCGCCGCCGGGCGACTACGCGAACTCCTGCGTCGGCCGCGAGCGCATGTTCGAGTTCGGCTCGCGCCGCTACGGCACGCCGGGGCGGCTGGTGCGCCTGTCGTACGCCATCGACATGCGCTACGGCGTGCTCTACGACGTCGCGAGCACGGTCTTCGCGGGCCAGCCGCTGGACCTGACGATGGGCCATGCCGACGTCATCTGGCAGGGCGACGCCAACGAGCAGGCGCTGCGCCTGCTGGCGCACTGCACGACGCCGACCTCGCCGATCAATGTCACCGGGCCGAAGCACACCTCGGTGCGCTGGCTGGCGGGCGAGTTCGGCAAGCGCTTCGGCAAGGCGCCCGTCTTCACCGGGCAGGAGGCGCCGACGGCCTGGCTGCTCGACACGAGCGAGGCGCAGCGCCTCTTCGGCGCGCCGCGCGTGGGCATCGAGACGATGATCGACTGGGTGGCCGACTGGGTGCAGCGCGGCGGCGCCAGCCTCGGCAAGCCGACGCACTTCTCGACGCGTGACGGCAAGTACTGACCGCGCGGCGGGCGCGGCGCAGCCGCAGCTCGTGGGGCTCACGGGCGCCACGCCGGCGGAGCTGCTGGCGCTTTCGGGCGCCGCGCACTGGAATCAGACCGAGGAGGACTGGCGCGCGATGCTGGCCATGTCGCAGGGCCTGGCCTGGGGCGTGCGCGTGCGCGACGAGGCCGGTGGCGGCAGCGTGCTGGCCGCCTCGACGCTCGTGCTGCCCTACCAGGCGGGCGAGTCGCGCCAGGCGCCGTTCGCGTGGATCAGCATGGTGCTGGTGCTGCCGCCGTGGCGCGGGCGCGGCTTTGCGGCCGAGCTGCTGCGCCGCGCCCTCGACGAGCTGGCGGCGCGGCGGCTGAGGCCCGTGCTCGATGCCACGCCGGCCGGGCGCCCGGTCTACCTGAAGCAGGGGTTCGCCGACGGTTGGGGCTTCACGCGGTGGCGGAGGAAAGCGGTGGCCGGCGCGGAAGTGGCGCCGCCCCCCGCCCGCGGGCCGATGACGGGCATCCGGCCGCGGCGCCCCGCGGACTGGCCAGCCATCGAGGCGCTCGACCGGCCGGCCTTCGGGGCGAACCGGATGCCGCTCTTGCGGCTGCTGTCGCGGCGCCTGCCGCAGGCCGCGTGGGTGGCCGAGAAGGATGGCGTGCTGCGCGGCTACCTGCTCGGCCGCGACGGCCGCACGGCGCTGCAGCTGGGCCCGCTGGTGGCCGACGACGACCGCACGGCGCTGGCGCTGCTGCAGGCGGCGCTGCCGTCTGTTGGGGCGACGGCCGCTGCTTCCGGCCGGGACGTGATCGTGGACCTGCGCGACCCCTGCCGCGGCATCGCCGCCTGGCTGCAGGGCGTGGGCTTCGTCTCCGAGCGCCCGTTCACGCGCATGGTGCACGGCGGCGGCGCGCCGCCCGGCGATGCGGCCCGGCTGGTGCTGATGGCGGGCCCGGAACTGGGCTGAAACCGGGCCCTGGCGGGCCCGGTATCGGACTGATTCGGGGCCGCGGCGGGCCCAGGGGCCGGGAGGGCCCGGCCGCGCGCAAGGGCGCTGGGCCCTACTTCGTCATCCGGATCGAGCGGTCCAGGAACTCGTTCGTGTACGTCGTGCGCACGTCGAAGGCCTTGTCGATGCCGATGTACTCGCGCACGAGCTCGTAGTCGGCCTTCATGCGGGCGTCGTCGTGGATGCCCAGCGCCACCTCGCGCGAGAACTTGTCGCTCATCAGCTTCTCGACGAGGGCCCAGTTCTGCAGCTCGTTGTCGAGCTTCAGCGCGCCGTTGGCGTCCACCAGCGCCTGCACGCAGGGCTTCGGGTCCTTCACGCAGGCGGCGAAGGCGCGCTGCGTGACCTGCACGAACTTAGCGACCAGCGGCTTGTTGGCCTCCAGGAACTTCTGGTTGACGATGATCGAGTTGCCGTAGGGGTTGAGGCCCGCGTCGCGCCAGGCGAGGAAGCCCATGTCGTCGCCGAGCTCGCGCTGGAAGATGTGGTGGATGTTGAAGAACGAGGTCGTGACGTCGATCGACTTCGCCTTCAGCGCCGCCAGCTTGGCGTTGGCGTCGATGTTGACCCAGGTGATGCTCTTCGGGTCGATGCCGTTGGCCTTGGCCAGCGCCGGCCACATCACGCGCGCGCCGTCGGCGGCGGGGTTGCCGATCTTCTTGCCGACGAAGTCCTTCACGCCCTTGATGCCCGAGCTCTTGAGCCAGTACATGCCCTGCGGCGAGTTGGCGTAGACGTTGAACACGGCCACCGTGTCGGCACCCTTGCCCTTGGCGACGAGCACGCCGCCCATGTCCGCCAGGCCGATGGGCGTGGCGCCGGCACCCACGCGCTGCGTGGCCAGCGCCGAGCCCTTGCCGGGCTCGATCGCGAGGTCGATGCCTTCCTTCGCGTACCAGCCCTGCGCCTTCGCGTAGTAGTACGGGGCATGGTCGCCGCCGGGCACCCAGTTGAGGATGAACTCGACCTTGGTCTGCGCCTGCGCGACCGCCGCGCCGAGCACGAGCGAAGCGAGCGCGGCACCGGTGAAGAGCTGCTTGAACATCATGGGGGGCTCCTGTAAATTCACCAGCCAGTGATTTGTGAAGTCAGTATACGAGCGGGGAGTGGCTCGCCAACGTCGGTCGGGGGCTCCCGGCCGTCCCTGGAAACCCTGATCGCCCGGGCGGTTGCGCGCCGGGCCGACGCGGGTGCGCCTTCGGCTCCGTCTGCCCCGTTCGGCGTCTAGCCTCCCAGTTCAGAGTTCCTTCCTCGAGCCGCCCTGCCCATGCACTGGACCGCGATGCCCGCCGCCATCCTCGCCGAGCTGCGGCGTGGCACCGTCATCCCGGCGCATCCGCTGGCCCTGGATGCGCAGCGCCGCTTCGACCCCCGCCGCCAGCGGGCGCTGACGCGCTACTACCTGGATGCCGGCGCCGGCGGGCTGGCGGTGGGCGTGCACTCGACGCAGTTCGCGATCCGCGAGAAGGGCCTCTACCAGCCCGTGCTGCAGACGGCCATGCGCGCCGTGCGGGAATGGTGCGCGCCCGAGCGGCCGGTGGTCATGATCGCCGGCCTCGCCGGCCGTACTTCGCAGGCTGTGGCCGAGGCCTGGATCGCGCGCGGCGAGGGTTATCACGCAGGCATGCTGTCGTTGGCGGCGATGAAGGGTGCCTCGATCGACGAACTCGTCGAGCACTGCCGCGCGGTCGCCGACGTGATGCCGCTCGTGGGCTTCTACCTGCAGCCGGCGGTGGGCGGCATCGCGCTGCCGGCCGCCTTCTGGCAGCGCTTTGCCGAGATCGACAACGTCGTGGCGATCAAGATCGCGCCGTTCGACCGCTACAAGACGCTCGACGTCGTGCGCGGCCTCGTCGCCGCCCGTGCCGAGGAGCGCGTGACGCTGTACACCGGCAACGACGACCACATCGTGCTCGACCTGCTGCAGCCCTTCGCCGTCAAGCGCCCGCGCCGCGGCGCGGCCGGCAGTGGCGACGAGACGGTCACCGTGCGCATCCGCGGCGGCCTGCTCGGCCACTGGAGCGTGTGGACGAAGACGGCGGTGGCGCTGCACGCTCGCGCGCAGGCGGCCGCCGAGGCCGGGCGATTCGACGCCGAGCTGCTGGCGCTCGACTCGCGCGTCACCGACTGCAACAGCGCCTTCTTCGACGTGGCCAACGGCTTCGCCGGCTGCATCGCCGGCTGCCACGAGGTGCTGCGCCGGCAGGGGCTGCTCGAAGGCATCTGGTGCCTCGACCCGGCCGAGACGCTGTCGCCGGGGCAGGCCGAGGAGATCACGCGCGTCTGCCGAGAGCATGCGGACCTGGCCGACGACGCGTTCGTCGCCGCGAACCTGGAGCGCTGGCTGAGTTGACCCCCCCGAAGCGACCTTCGGCCGACTCCCCCCGCGGGGGCGCCGCCAGCGGCCCGGCCAAGCCGGTTGCGCGGCGGCAGTCGGGCCCGCCACCGTGGAGCCTTCCTTGCGCGACGCACTGAGATCGACGCTCGACTCCCGCGTCGGCCTTTACACGCTCGGCGTGCTGGCGCACCTGGGGCTGTTGCTCGCGTGGTACCTCTTCGTGCGCCTGGGCGACGTGCCGAAGTTCGTGATGCCTTCGCCGGCCGACACCTTCGGCGCGCTGCTCAAGCCCAACTACGACTGGTGGAAGAACACTCTCGTCACCGCCACCGAGATCTTCGCCGGCTACGGGATGGCGCTGGTGGTGGGCGTGCTGCTGGCGCTGGCGTTCACGTGGTCCAAGCTGCTCGAGGCGCTGGCGCTGCCGCTGCTCGTCACGCTCAACATGATCCCGAAGGTGGCGCTCGGGCCGCTGATCATCGTGTGGTTCAAGTACGGCGTGTTCCCCAACACGCTGATCGCGTTCTCGATCGCCGTCTTCCCGATCCTGCTCACCACGGCGCGCGGCCTGCGCGAGATCGAGCCCGACCTGCTCGACCTCGTGCGCTCGCTGCGCGGCAGCCGCTGGCAGACCTTCACGAAGATCCAGCTGCCGGGCGCGCTGCCCTACGTTTTCTCCGGCATGAAGGTGGGCGCGATCCTCGCGGTGGCCGGCGCGATCGTCGGCGAGTTCCTCGGCTCCGACCGCGGCCTCGGCTACCTGATGCTGCAGGTGCAGGTGACGCTCGACACGCCGGCGATGTTCATGGCCGTCATCCTGATCACGCTGATCGGCGTGGTGCTGTACGGGCTCGTGCTGGCGCTGGAGCACTGGCTCGTGCCCAAGGACGCTCGCATCGGCTGATGCTGCCTGCCTCGACTGCCGCGAACCCCCTTCGAACCGAATGACCACCGAGCCGTTCATCCACCTCGCCGGCGTGCGCAAGGTCTACCGGCGCGGCCGCCAGGAGCACCTGGCGGTGTCCGACGCCACCTTCGACGTGATGCCCGGCGAGCTGGTGTCGCTGGTCGGCCCCTCGGGCTGCGGCAAGAGCACGCTGCTCAAGGTGCTGGCCGGCCTGCACCCGCACGACGGCGGCGAGGTGCGCATCGGCTCGGCCACGCACCCGTTCGCGCCCGAGCGCGACATCGGCATGGTGTTCCAGGCGCCGCTCTTGCTGAAGTGGCGCCGCATCCTCGAGAACATCCTGCTGCCGGCCGAGCTGCTGGGCCTGCCGATGCGCGAGGCGCGCGAGCGCGGCCGCGAGCTGATGGCGATGGTCGGCCTCGCGGGCAACGAGGACAAGTATCCGTACGAGCTCTCCGGCGGCATGCAGCAGCGCGCGGCCATCGCGCGCGCGCTGATCCACGACCCGAAGCTCGTGCTGATGGACGAGCCCTTCGGTGCGCTCGACGCGCTGACGCGCGAGAAGATGAACCTCGAGCTCCTTCGCATCTGGAAGGAGAGCGGCAAGACGATCGTCTTCGTCACGCACGGCATCTCGGAGGCGGTGTTCCTCGGCACCCGCGTCGTCGTGCTGACCGCGGGGCCGGCGCGCATGGCCGACAACTTCCCGATCGAGCTGCCGCACCCGCGCACGCTCGACATGAAGACGCACGAGGCCTTCGGCGTCTACACGCGCCGCATCTACAAGTTGCTGGGCATGGAATAGAGGGGCACGCATGAGCCGGGTCGCGCCGACCTTCACGATCGAATCGATCGACTTCTTCGAGCGCGACGTGCGGCTGCGCATGCCGTTCCGCTTCGGCGTCGTCACGCTCACCGCGGCGCCGCAGGCCTTCGTGCACGTGCGCATCCGGCTGGCGGGCGGCGCCGCGGGCGCCGGGGCGGTCGGCGAAGGCATGGCCGCCGAGCTGCTGGCGCCCAAGTGGTTCGACAAGAACCCGGCGCTCAGCAACGAGGACAACTTCGACCAGCTGCGCGCGGCGCTCGGGCTCGCGCGCTCGCTCTACCTCGACGGCGTGCCGCGCACCGCGTTCGGCCACTACGCCGCGCACTACCGCGCGCAGATCGAGCAGGGTGCGGGGCAGGGCCTCAACCCGCTGGTCGCCAGCTACGGCCCGGCGCTCGTCGACAAGGCCGTGCTCGACGCACTCGGCCGCGCGCTCGGCCGCTCGTTCGAGCAGATGGTGCAGGCCGACGACATCGGCCTCGTGCCCGAGGCCGTGGTGCCGCTGGCGCCGGACCTCGCGGGCTTCGACCTCGGCGGCTTCCTCGCCGGCCTGCGGCACGCGCCGCGGCTGGCCGCGCGCCACACGGTCGGGCTCGTCGACCCGATCGTTGCATCCGATCAGGCCGACCCGGCCGCCGGCAGCCGCGTCGGCGACGGCCTGCCCGAGACGCTGGAGGAGGTCGTGGCCGCCTACGGCCAGCGCTGGTTCAAGCTGAAGGTGGGCGGCAATGCCGACGCCGACGTCGAGCGCCTCGTGCGCATCGCCGGCGTGCTCGACCGGCTGCCGAGCTACCACAGCACGCTCGACGGCAACGAGCAGTACGACAGCGTCGACGGCGTGCTCGCGTTGTGGCATCGCATCGAGGCCGAGCCGCGGCTGGCCCGCCTGCGCGAGAGCGTCGTCTTCATCGAGCAGCCCATCAAGCGCCAGGCCGCACTGGCCGAGGACGTGCGGGTGCTGGCGGCCTGCAAGCCGGTGATCATCGACGAGAGCGACGATTCGCTCGACGCGTTCCCGCGCGGGCGCGCGATGGGCTATGCCGGCGTCTCGTCCAAGACCTGCAAGGGCCTGTACAAGTCGCTGCTGAACCGCGCGCGCTGCGCGCACTGGCAGGCGCAGGGAGCCGGCGCATTCCTGATGAGCGGCGAGGACCTGACGATCCAGGCCGGCCTCGCGCTGCAGCAGGACCTGGCGCTGGTGTCGCTGCTCGGCATCACGCACGTCGAGCGCAACGGCCACCACTACGTCAACGGCATGGCCGGGCTGCCGGAGGCGGAGCAGGCGGCCTTCCTCGCCGCGCACCCCGACCTCTACGAGCGCAGCCACGGCGCGGTGCGCGTGCGCATCGCGGGCGGCGAGCTGCACATCGGCTCGCTGGCCGGCCGCCCCGGCTTCGCCGCCGGGGCCTGGCCCGAGCGCGCCGCGATGCGGCCGATGCGGGCGCCCGCGTGGCCACCGGCCGGCAGGGCCTGAAGCCCGAAGGCAAGGCACACGATGGGCACGCGACCGCTGCTGCCCGCCACGCGCGGCCTCGGCGCGCGCATCGTGTACTACCTGCCGAGCGTGCTGGTGATGCTCGGCCTGCTGGCGCTGTGGCAGCTGGCGGTGGTGGTGTTCGGCATCAAGGAGTTCATCCTGCCTTCGCCGTGGGCGGCGCTGCAGGCGCTGGGCAAGCCGAACTACCAGTGGACGAGCAACCTGCTGGCCACGCTCTACGCGGTGCTGGGCGCGTTCGTGCTCTCGGCGGTGCTCGGCATCGCGCTGGCGGTGGTGATCGTCTGGAACGACCTGCTGCTGCGCACGGTGATGCCGGTCCTGGTGCTGTTCAACACGCTGCCAAAGATCGCGCTCGCGCCGCTGTTCGTCGTGTGGCTGGGCTACGGCATCTGGCCCAACATCCTGATCGGCACGACGATCGCGTTCTTTCCGATGGTGGTGAACACGGCCGTCGGCCTGGCGACCGCCGAGCCCGAGATGCTCGACCTCGTGCGCACGCTCAAGGCCAGCCGCTGGCAGGTGCTGCGCAAGATCCGCTTCCCGAACGCGGTGCCGTACATCTTCGTCGGCCTGAAGCTCAACGCCACGATGAGCGTCATCGGTGCCATCGTCGGCGAGTTCGTCGCCTCCGAGCGCGGGCTCGGCTCGATCATCATCACCAGCGGCGTGACGATGGAGACGGCGCCCATCTTCGCTTCGCTGGGCCTGATCTCGGCGCTCGGCCTCGTGCTCTACGGCCTGGTGGTGGCCGCCGAACGGATCGTCGCGCCCTGGGCCGCGCGCGAAGGCCCGGCCACCTGAGGCAGCAGCGTCCTGCCCGATTTGCCTTGTCGCCCCATCGCCCCCATCGACTCATCGCCCCCGCCCGACCCCAAGAGGAGACACCCATGAACGCATCGAAGCAACCCGTCACCCGGCGCGCGTTCACCGCGCTGGCCACCTGCGGCGCTCTCCTGGGCGCTGCGCTCTTCGGCGCCACCCCGGCGCTGGCGCAGGACAAGGTGACCCTGCAGCTGAACTGGTTCCACCTGGCCGACCACTCGCCCATCTACCTGGCGCTGAAGAAGGGCTACTACAAGGAGGAGGGCATCGAGCTCACGGTGCTGCGCGGCAGCGGCTCGGCCGACAGCGCGCGCAAGATCGAGCTCGGCCAGGCCGACATCGGCATCTCCGACGCGCCCACCGTGCTCACCGCCATCGGCAAGGGCGCGAGCCTCAAGATGGTGGCGGTGGTCTACGACAAGGCCGGCAACAACGTCTTCTTCCGCAAGAGCGCCAACATCCGCAGCCCGAAGGACCTGGTCGGCAAGAAGATCGCCGTGCCGCCGGCCGACTCGCACCGCGTGCTGTGGCCGGCCTTCGCGGCGCTGCACGGCATCGCGCCCGACGCGGTGACGCTCGTCAACGTCAAGCCCGAGGGCAAGCAGGCCATCGTCGCGGCCAACGAGGTGGACGCGTCGTTCGACCTCTACACGAGCTACGCCATCTGGGAGAAGGTGCTCGGCAAGGGCGACGTGGGGCACCTGCTGTGGGCCGACTTCGGGCTGCCGATCTACGGCCACACCTACTTCGTCAACAACGAGCTGATCAAGAAGAACCCGAAGCTCGTCGAGCGCTTCCTGCGCGCCACGCACAAGGGCTGGAAGGACGCGAAGGCCAGCCCCGCGGCCTCCATCGACGCGATGGTGGAGGTGGTGCCGGGCCTGGACCGCAACACGCTGCTGGCGACGATGCCGCAGATCCTGGACCTGTGCGTCACCGAGCGCTCGGCCAAGCACGGCCTGGGCTGGATCGAGCCCGAGCTGATGCAGAAGACGGCCGACATCACCTTTGCCACCAACAAGCCGGAGAAGCCGTTTGCGGTGGCGGATGCGTTCACGAATCAGTTCAGTAGCAGGATCAAGCCTTGAAGGGGCGTTGAAGGGGACGGCATCGCGCCCCTTCCACATTGAGCGGTGGAATCGCTTGGATCGCCCCCGCTTTCTGGGCGTTGGGGCTGCTTCAGACTGAACAAAGACGTCCGGGATCTTGGTACGAAGGTCAGCGATGACTCTAAAGCCGCCGGCGACAAACTCGGCGGGTGACCGGCCGGTCCCCTCGACAGCGACCCGTCATGTGGACGCCGGTTCGAACCGGGTGAACAACTGCACCCATCGCTCAACCAGATCCCCATCGACATCACTGATTCCCTTTGCCAACAAGGTTGGCTTCAATCGTCGTGCAACCTCGACCTTCCATCCAAGAGCGAGATCGATTCCTTCACGCTTAGCCCAAGCCTCAACCTGCGGCACGATCGGCCTTCCCGCTACCGCGACCTCTGAGAACTGGTGTTCCGAGACGCGGAACACCCGGTCCACGGCATCCACGAAGCGTTGATGAGGAATCAAGTCCTCCAGTTCGGATCCTTTGAAGGCGGCGAACTCGTCGGTAGAAAGAACCTTCTTCTCCTCGCCCTTGTAAAGGCCGCTGGCCAACTCTGCTGCCATCCTCGTACCCATCTGATCACCGTCCAGGAGAACGACCGGAAGGGTCTCATCCCGCCCCGTGAGAATGCTTGCGGTGATTCGCAGCGTCTTGGTCCCGCCGGCGGGCGGGAACACAAGTTCGCGGCGGGGTGTGATCTTCCCGGCGCCAATCAGAAGGGCCTTGATCATCGTTAGGTAGTGCTGATCGGACGCGCCTTCCACAACCACAGGAAGGCACCCCAAGAGCAGGCTCTCAGCCACGTTCAAGTTCAGGGCCGAGTACACGGCATACGCTGCCCCTGCCTGTGCTGGGTCTGCGCCTGACTGCCGAAGGTTGGGCGAACACTCTGTAGATCCGTCCTCCGCCACAAATACCTTACGCACACGATCCAATCGGTCCGGATCGACTAGGAAAGGAGAGTGGGTCGTGTAGATGATCTGATTGGTCTGGGTCAAGCCATCGAAGAAGGCAGATAGATCGCGTTGCGCCAAGGGATGAAGAGACAGGCCGGGCTCATCGAGCAAGAGAACCGCATCCTCATGGTCACCTTGACTTTCGACCAAGAACACGAGGTAGAAGCTGAGGAACCACTGGAGCCCCGTGCTCCGATTCTCTAGCTCAACTTCTTCTGGGCGTCGATCATCTGATACCCATATGCGGAAGTGATCGCCGTCTGCTTCGAACCGGAAGCGGTAGTCGCCCTGCTTCCACCACGACTTGAACTCCTTCGTGAGTGTCGTTCCCGCGGACTGCAGCAAGATCGATCGCTCTCGCTTGCGCTCGGCAATCGCCGCAATCTCGTCGGGGGTTGGCTGGCGATTTTGATTGCTCGGGTCCTTGAAGTCGCGCCCGAGCTCAAGAATCTCTTTGGGCTGAAGACGCACGAAGTTGAACAGTACTCGGAGTGTGCGTGCCTTCGCCGCCTCCTTGGCGCCCAGATCCTTCCTCGCAAGGTTTTGTACCACGTGCGGGAGATAGATCTCCGAATCGAGGTTCCCATAGTTGGAGTAGTAAACAAACTTGGGGAGCGACTTCAAGATCAAGTCTCGGACTCCATCGACATCTTGAGGTGCTGGTGCCCTGATCTGCGATAGCCAACCGAGAAGGACGTCGATGGTCTGCTGCGTACGCGGAACGATCGTTGAAGTCTTGGCGGGCTGGTCTGGCAGCAGCCTTTTCAGCGACTCGAGAGCCGAGTCGAGGTCCTGCGCGCCCCAATCTTGGCTGATGGATTCAGCCAATGCTCGAACACCACCGATAAGGGTTGACTTGAGAGGTTCCTCGCTCTTGAGCGCTTCTGTTCTCTCCACGGCAGCCGTCAGCGCTGTCAACTCGTCCTTGATCTCAGCGGCGGGGACTGTCGTCTTTGGTACGTACTGGGGAAACGAAACTCCATAGCTTCCATCGAAGTATCGGCAGACATTCACAGTCTCAAGCTGTGTCGGGTCCAGCTGCGTTAGCGCAACCAGCTTCTCTCTGAGCGAGCCGGCGTCAAAGTCGGCGCTGATGAATCGAAAGTCACCGGGCTGCGCTCGCACATCCGCGAACATCGTTTTCGGGTAGTCCGATGTTGGTTGAATCTCTCCTTCACGGGCAGGATTGAGCTTCCACAGTGGGAGCAACAGATTCGTCTTTCCCGACTCGTTAACACCTATCAATGCGGCAACAGATCCTGCCTCAATATCGCCGCTGTCCTTCACGGAGCGAAAGTTTGTGACCCGGTACTTGATCAGCTTCATCCTGCCCTCGTCGTGTTTGCCGCTTGCGCGCCCAATCCTATATTGCTTGCCCTGCGGCCGACCACAGCCCAACAAGGCGCACTACGGCCAGACCGAATGAGGCCCGACGCGGAAGACTGACCCTCGCGATTGACGGGCGTGAGTGCCAGTTGGCGACGCGAGGCTAAGGTCAACCGCAACGTGGCCCGCCTCCCCGCATCTGTTGGCCGCTTCACTACTGGCAGCGGCCTCCGACTTGGCGCGGGAACTCGGGCTGAACGGCCGCTTGTTGTCAGTCAGCGTCGCTCCGACCACCAGGGACGAAGCACAGAAGCCGCTGCCAAGCACGCACTCGTCCCGCGCGTGCCCTTCAAGGCTGGTCGATGCCTTTGCGCAGCCGCGCTCGGAGAAACCTCCCCCGCCCCCCAGCCAACTCCGCTCGATCGATGAGCTTGCCGGTGAACTCGAAGTTCTCGTCGATGCGAACGATCAGCAACTGCTCGAAGTCGCCTTGGCTCTTGACGAAGACCTGATCGCTGGCTTTCTCAGGGGAGATGGTCTTCACCTCGACGAGCTTGCCATTGATGGTGCCGTCGGAGCCGGCTTGGTGGCTCCCATGGCGGCAGAGCCCAAACTTGACTTCCGCGTAGATCTCGCCGAGTTCTCCCCACACCTGCAGGTACCTGCCCGTGTTTTCAAAGTGGCGCTCGGCGCAGTCAACCAGGTCTTGGAGGATTTCGGCCTGCCTCAGAACGGAGAGCGGGAACCCATCCCGGCTCTTGAAGGGCTCCTTGGGCTTCAGCGACTCGGCAGCGTCTGGTGACTGGCCCTGAAGTTCCTCGTCGACCCATTGCCTGCTGATGTAGGCCTCGTCCCAGGGCGCATATCCGACAGCGGCCGCATCGGCGATTTCCTCGGCGCTACAGCCTCTGGCATGCATCTCATGCAGGAAGTCCCAGTCGCTCATCGTTCCCCCTCTGGGTTTTCCACCGATCACTTGCCGAAGCAATCCAAGTCCGCAGGCGGTCTATCGCGCGATGCAACTCGCCGGCTGGCAAGCGCACCCGCAGCCGCGCGGCTGATGGCAGTGGCACTCGCCGGTCTTGCGGTTGAAGTGGCAACCGCAGCCGTTCAGCCCGCCCCCGTGCGCGATGTCTTCGGCTTGCGAACTCAAGTGCTGCATCGCGACGCAGGACGCCGGCGCGTCCACCGGCTCGCCGGACTGCGCCAGCGGAGCGAGACACAATGCGGCGGCGAGGATGCAAGCGCATCGACGAAGAAGTCCGTGGGTCGCTCCATGCACGGTCGCAAGTTTTCACTCCGCCGCGGCGCCACGGGCGGGGTTAACCCGCAAACTGTGTGTACTGCGTCGCGCCCGTCCGCCCGTTGGAGCGGGCGGAGGTATGGTGCACTGACTCCCCATCGGAACCCGAAACAACCCCCGCCATGATCCACGTCATCGCCATCATCACCACCCAGCCCGGCCAACGCGACACGGTGCTCGGCCACTTTCGCGCCAACGTGCCCGCGGTGCTCGCCGAGCACGGCTGCATCGAGTACGGTGCCACCGTCGACGCCGACGGCGCGCCGCCGATCCAGACGAAGTTCGGCCCCGACACGTTCGTCGTCGTCGAGAAGTGGGCCGACGCGGCCGCGCTGGCCGCGCATGCCGCGGCGCCGCACATGGCGGCCTATGCGGCGAAGACGCGCGAGCATGTCGCCAGCCGCGTCATCCACGTGCTCTCACCGGCCTGAGCGGCGGCGCACCGGCGCGCGGCGCTGGGGTGCAGGGGTCTCCCCACCCTCGCTAGCATGCACCCCATGAGCACGCCCTTCGAAACTACCGAGCCCGCCCGCGCCGAGATCGATGCCCGCCGCGGGCCGCTGCTGCTGGAGTTCGGCAGCCCCACCTGCGGCTACTGCCGGCGCGCGCAGCCGCTGGTGGAAGAGGCGCTGGCCGCGCAGCCCGGCGTGCCGCACGTGAAGGTGGCCGACGGGCCGGGGCAGCCGCTCGGCCGCTCGTTCCGCGTCAAGCTGTGGCCGACGCTCGTGTTCCTGCGCGACGGGGTCGAGGTGGCTCGCGCGGTGCGCCCGCAGTCCCGGGGCGAGGTGGATCTCGGCCTGCAGCAGATCACCACGGCGGCGTAGCGCGAACCGGCCTCAGCCCGCGACCCGCGGCCCGGGCCGCGGGCCATGCGAGCCGCGCCCCCTGACCGGCTCCGGCCGCGCGGCCGGCGACGAACTCAGGCGACCGTGAACTGCCCCATCATGCCCGCGTCCTCATGTTCGAGGATGTGGCAGTGAAACATGTAGGGCGTGTGCTCTCCGGCGCGGTGGTCGAAGCGCATCAGCAGCTCGGTGCGGCCGTCGACCAGCACCGTGTCCTTCCAGCCGGTGGTCGAGAAATCGACGGCGCGGCCGTTGTGGCTGAGCACCTGGAAGGACGTGCCATGCACGTGGAAGGGATGCGCCATGTCGCCGGCACTCACCTCCCACAACTCGGTCTCGCCGCGGCGGGTGGCGAAATCGACGCGGTCCATGTCGAAGGCACGGCCGTTGATCGTCATGGCCATCATGCCCATGCCCCCGCCCATGCCGCCGCCGCCACCGCCGCGGCCCATGCCCCCGCCCATCATGCCGTGCGTGTCGAGCACGAAGCGGCGGCGCCGCGCCGGCTCGCCCAGCTGCGGCGGCGGCGGCGCCGTCGCCAGCTGCTGCGGCAGCGTGCGCACGGCGGCCTCGCGCGTGGCATCCACCCGGAACTGCATCACCTCGAAGGCGCCATCGGCCGCCACCGCCGCGGGGTTGGTGCCGGAGCCCATCATGCCCATGCCGCGGCCCATGCCGCCCATGCCACCCATGCCGCCCATCGGGCTGTTGCGGTCGGGCGCCGAGAGCAGCCGGGCCGACGCCGCCGTGGCGAAGTCCACCAGCACCTCGGCGCGCTCACCCGGGGCGAGCGTCAGGCTCTTCAGGGCCAGCGGTCGCGGCAGCAGCCCGCCATCGCTGGCCACCTGGTGCAGCGGGCGGCCGTCCTCGAAGTGCAGGTGCAGGATGCGCGCGTTGCAGGCGTTCAGCAGCCGCAACCGCACCACGCCGGCCGGCACGGCGGCGACCGGCGTGATGGCGCCGTTGACGAGCAACCGGTCGCCGCGCACGCCGAGCATGGCGCCCATCATGCCGCCCATCGCATAGAGCATGCGGCCATCGGCGGCGAATGCGCGGTCCTGCAGCACCAGCGGCAGGTCGTCGATGCCATAACGCTGCGGCAACGCGGCCTCGCGCCGCGCGGGGTCGTCGATGATCAGCAGCCCCGCGAGCCCGCTGTATACCTGCGGCCCGGTGCGGCCGTGCACGTGCGAGTGGTACCACGCCGTGCTGGCCGGCTGGTCGACGTCCAGCGCCGGCTGCCAGCGCGCGCCCGGTGCCACCTCGCCATGCGGGCCGCCGTCGACATCGCCGGGCACGTGCAGGCCGTGCCAGTGCACGGTGATGGTTTCACGCAGCCGGTTGCGGATGTCGATGCGTGCCGTGCGGCCGCGCGTCAGCTTGAGCACCGGGCCGAGAAACGGCTGGCTGAAGCCGCGGCTGGGCGTGCTGCGCCCGGCGAAGAAGGCGCTCGTGCCTTCGATGGCCTCGAGCAGCGTCGCGCCGGTGTTCCCTGCCTCCACCAGCGGCGGCACCGGCAGCGGGGTGCCGGGCTCGAAGGCGTGGGCCCGCCCCACCCAGGCCGGGAGGGCGGCTGCCGAAGCGGCACACCCGATGACAAGTTGCCTGCGGCGGGCGTCCATCGCGCACACTCCTTCGATCGCGAACGGCGATCGGCCGGGTGCAGGCTAACGCCGAAGAAGGGCGCCGTTGCTGATGCCGCTCAATGCCGGCCTGTCAACCGCCAGGCGGCCGGCTTGATCGGCCGGCGCGGCCGAGAAGGATCACGGGCTCTTGGCCGCGACCTCGTCGCCCCACAGCTCCTTCAGCCGCGCATCGCGGCCGCAGCTGGTGCGGTAGTAGGCGTAACGCACCGGGTTCTTCTTGTAGTAGTCCTGGTGGTAGCCCTCGGCGGGGTAGAAGGGCCCGGCGCGCTCGATCGTCGTGACGATCGGCTCCTTGAAGGGCTTGCTCTTCTCCAGCGCGGCCAGCGAGGCGCGGGCCGCGGCGAGCTGCGCGTCGCTGTTCGCGAAAATGGCCGTGCGGTAGGGCGAGCCCGCGTCGCAGAACTGGCGGTCGCGCACGGTGGGGTCGATGGTGCGCCAGAACTTCTCGACCAGCTGCGCGTAGCTCACCTTCGTGGGGTCGAAGACGATCTGCACCGCCTCGGCGTGGCCGGTGCGCTCGCCGGACACCTGCTGATAGGTGGGGTTGGCCACCTTGCCGCCGGTGTAGCCGGAGGTGGTGGAGAGCACGCCGGGCACCTTGTCGAAGTCGGCTTCCACGCACCAGAAGCAGCCGCCGGCGAAGGTGGCGGTCTCGGTCCGCGTGGCGCCGGCCGGCGCCGGGGCGCCTGCCGGGGTCTGCGCCTCGGCGCCGCCACCGAGGGACCAAAGGCCCGCGGCGGCAAGGACGAGCGCGGCGGCGCCCAGCAGAGTGCGTCGGTCGAAGGCGAGGTTCCGGTTCATTGCGTGGCTTGCTGAGTCAGGGGGCTCCGCGTCCGTCGTCTCGGAGCGTCCGGATCTTTCAACGACGCGCCGCCCTCAGACGTGCTGGTCGACCAATACCGGGTTGCCGTCGGGGTCGATGACGACGAAGTGCGCGGGCCCGGTGGTGCTCTCGTCGGCCGGCGTCGCCGGCTCGATGCCGCTGGCGCGCAGGCGGCGTTGCAGCTCGCGCACGTCGGTGAACTCGGGCAGCTTGTTGCACTGGGCGTCCCACCCCGGGTTGAAGGTCAGCATGTTCTTCTCGAACATGCCCTGGAACAGGCCGACCGTGGCGTCGCCGTTTCTCATGATCAGGTAGTGGTGCGCCGGCTCGCCGGCGAAGGCCGTGAAGCCGAGCGCCTCGTAGAAGCGGCGCGAGGCGGCCAGGTCCTTGACCGCCAGGCTCAGCGAGAAGGTGCCGAGCTTCATCGGCGGGGTCGTGCTCATCGTCTTTCCCTCCTGTGGTGACAGCCGCCGAGGTCCAGCGCCGGGTGCGGCAGGCGGCAGGCGCGACGCTACGATGCCCGTCGATGGCCGACTTGCCAAATCTTGCGGAACCGCGGGCGCCGCTTCCGGTGGAGCCGGCGGTTCCGCCTGCTCCGGCGGGTGCAGGCGCTGCGGCCGAAGCGTCCGGTGCGGCCGATCCGGCAGCCACGGCCGACTACGTCGAACGCATCAACCGCGCCATCGACCACGTGATGCGTCACCTGGCCGACCCGTTGCCGCTGGAGGAGGTGGCGCGCGCGGCGTGCTTCTCGCCGTTCCACTTCCACCGGCTCTTCAAGGCGCTGGTCGGCGAGACGGTGCACGACTTCGTCAAGCGCGTGCGGCTCGAGCAGGCGCTGCGGCTGCTGTCGCACCGCCGGCACATGTCGCTCACGGAGGTGGCGCTGGCCTGCGGCTTCTCGTCGAGCTCGGACTTCTCGCGTTCGTTTCGGGCGCGCTACGGCGTGCCGCCGCGCCGCTTCGACCTGCGGGGGCAGCGCGGCGACGGCCGCCGCCAGCTGGTCGAGGCGGTGTGGCCCGAGGGCGGGCGCCAGCCGCTGCAGCGCCTGCCGCCCGGCCGCAACCCGGACGGCTTCGTCGCCCGGGTGCGTGCCGTGCCGGCGAGGCGCGTGGCCTATCTGCGCGTCTTCCGTCCCTACGAAGGCGACGGCGTGGCGCGGGCGGCGCAGCGCCTCGTCGCCTGGGCCCGGGCCCGCGGGCTGGCCGGCGGGCAGTGGCTGGGCTACCAGTGGGAGGACCCGGAGATCGTGCCGCTGGCGCACTGCCGCTACGACGTCGGCCTGGAGATCCCCGACGGCGTGCCGGTCGATGGCGACATCGGCGTGGCGGTGTTCCCGCCGACGACGCTCGCCGAGGTCGATCTGGCCGGGCCGGCCGAGCTGGAGCTGCGCGCGCTCGACTGGCTGTTCACGACCTGGCTGCCGGCCAGCGGCTACGTGCCCGACCACCAGCCCTGCTTCGAGGCCTGGGCGGGCGAGCCGTTCGCGCACGGCGTCGAACACTTCGAGCTGCGCGTGCAGCTGCCGGTGGTGGCCGCCGACCGGGCCTTCTGAACGGGGCGGGACGGGGCGGACAGGGCTCGCACGCGCTTGGGCGGGCTCTCAGGCCGGCGGCTGCGTCTGCTCCATCACCCACGTCGCGTAGTCGGGGTGGGCCTCGGCGACCTCGAACGAGTAGAGCGCCGGCAGCTCGTACGGATGCATCTGCCGCACCAGCTCGCGCAGCGCCGGCGCCGCGGCCTCGGTGGTCTTGAGCATCAGGCGCTGTTCCGTCTCGTGCTGCACGCGGCCCTGCCAGCGGTAGACGCTTTCGATGGCGTCGATGTGCACGCAGGCCGCGAGCCCTTGCTCGACGGCGGCGGTGGCGATGCGGCGGGCGTCGTCGGCCTGGCCGACGGTGGTGCAGACGGCGACGAGCTTCATGAGCGCGGGGCGGGTGGGTGACGCGCCATTCTGTGCCACGCGCCGCAGCATGCACCTGCGTGCCTACCCCGGCCCGGTGCCGAGGCGGCCATCGGGCCGGCCTCAACCCGCCGGGCTCTCGAGCAGCCCCTGCACGTGGCCGATGGCGCGCGCCGCGCAGCCCGGGCCGTCGGGCACGTAGTCGAAGGGCTCCATCGCCAGCCAGCCGCCGTAGCCCTGGCGCTGAAGCGCGGCGAGGATGGGGCTGAAGCGGTCGTCGCCCTGGCCGGGGCCGCGGCGGTTGCGGTCGTTGAGCTGCACGTGCGCCAGCAGGCCGCCGGGCCACCAGTGGTCGATCAAGGCCGGCAGCGGCTCGCCCTCGGTGCGGCCGGCCGAGCAGGTGTCGAGCATCGTGCGCAGGCCCGGCAGCGCCGCGGCCTGCACGATGGCGGCGGCCTCGGCGACGGTGTTCACGACGCTCGTCTGGTCGCGCGAGAGCGGCTCGATGCAGTAGGCCAGCCCGAGCGGCCCGGCGCGTTCGCCGCAGTGCACCCAGGCCTCGGTGGCGCGGGCCAGGGCGTCGGCATGCGCCTGGCCGGGCTGCGGCTCGCGCTGCGCGGGCGAACCGTGCACGAGGTAGCGGCCGCCCATCGCCGCGCACAGGTCGACGAGGCGGTCGAGCACGGCGAGCGTGCGCGTGCGCACGGCCGCATCCGGGTGGCTGATCGACAGGCCCTTCGGCGCCACGAGCAGCCAGTGCAGGCCGGTGATGGCCAGGCCGTGGTCGCGCGCGATCGCGGCGAACGATCGCGCCTGTGCCTCGGTGATCGAGGTCGGGTCGTCGGCCAGCGTGTACGGCGCCACCTCGAGGCCACGGTAGCCGAGCGCCGCGGCGTAGGCGCACTGGCGCTCGAAGGGCCACGGGGCCAGCACCTCGTTGCACAGCGCCAGGCGTTCGGTCATCGGGATCATGGTGTGGTGCTCCGTGTGCGCCGCGCCCACCAGCGTTGCACGGGCGGCAGCTGCGCCAGCAGCATCACGATCACCAGCGCGGCCAGCGCGGCGCTGATCGGCCGCGTGAAGAAGGGCGCCAGGCTGCCGTCGGAGAGCACGAGCCCGCGCCGGAGCGACTTGTCGATGATGTCGCCGAGCACGAGGCCCAGCACGAACGGCGCCACCGGGAAGCCCTGGCGCCGCAGCAGGAAGCACAGCACGCCGACGCCCAGCATGACCCACACGTCGAAGAGCCGCTGCGTGATGGAGTACGAGCCCAGCACGCACAGCACGAAGACGATGGGCATGATCACCTCGCGCGGCACGCGCAGCACCCACAGGATCGGGCGCACGAGCACGAGGCCGAAGACGAGGATGGCCAGCGTCGCGACGAAGGTGATGCCGACGATGTCGTAGACGTACTGCGGGCTCGACACCATCAGCATCGGGCCGGGCTGCGCGCCGTGGATGATCATCGCGGCCATCAGCACCGCCGCCGGCGCCGAGCCGGGGATGCCGAGCGCCAGCGCCGGGATCAGCGCGCCGGGGATGGCGGCGTTGTCGCCGGTCTCGGCGGCGATGAGGCCGTCGACGGACCCCTTGCCGAACTTCTCCTTCTCGCGGCTGGCGCGCTTGGCGGCGGCGTACGAGGACCAGGCGGCCATGTCCTCGCCCACGCCCGGCAGCACGCCGATGAAGACGCCGATCAGCCCCGAGCGCAGGATGGTGCGCCAGTGGCGCAGCACGTCGGCGATCTTCGGCAGCACCGAGCCCACGGTGGAGACCACCGCCTTCATCCGCGGCTGGCCCATCACCGTGAGCACCTCGGCGAAGCCGAAGGCGCCGACGAGCGCCGGGATCAGCCCGATGCCGCCGGTGAGCGCGTTCTGATCGAACGTGAAGCGCGGGTGCGCGTGGATGGGGTCGAGGCCGACGGTGGCGGTGAGGATGCCGAGCAGCCCCATCAGCCAGCCCTTGACCGGGCTGCTGCCGGTGAGCGTGCCCGAGAGCATCACGCCGGCCATGCCGAGCCAGAAGAACTCGAAGGCGCCGAACTTGAGCGCCGTCTCGGCGAGCAGCGGCGTGAACATCGCCAGGCACACGACGCCAAAGAGCGAGCCGGCCACCGAGCCCGTGGTGGCGATGCCCATCGCGCGGCCCGCCTGCCCCTGTCGCGCGAGCGCGTTGCCGTCGAGGCAGGCCGCGGCATTGGCGGCGGTGCCGGGGATGTTGAGCAGGATGGCCGTGCGGCTGCCACCGTAGATGGCGCCGACGTAGACGCACACGAGCACGAGGATGGCGTCGGTCGGCGCCATCTTGACCGTGAGCGTGGTGAAGAGCGCGACGCCGAGCGTCGCCGAGAGCCCGGGCAGCAGCCCGATGACGATGCCGGCCAGCGTGGCGCCGAGCGCGTAGGCGATCTGCCACGGGCCCAGCAGCCCCGCCAGCGCGGTGCCGAGGTGGCTCAGGCCCTCCATGGGGCGCGCTGCGGGCGGGCGGGCAGGGGCGCGGCCGGCCTCACGGCAGCCGCACCAGGAACACCGACTCGAAGAGCGACGCGATGGCCACCGCGGCGACGACGGCCACCGCCGCCGTCTGCGCGAGGCCGCGCGCGAGCCGACCTTCGGCGCGCCACTCGGGCCAGCGGAAGACCGCCGTGAAGCCGAGGATGAAGAGCGCGGCCTCGACCTGGAACGGCCAGCCGTGGCCGAGCGAGACGCCGGCGAAGAGCACGCACAGCACGGTGGCCAGGATGCTGCCGCGCCAGGAGTCGCCGGGCTCGGCGGCCCCGGCCCCGGCGGCGTCCGCCGCCTTGCCGGCCATGTCGATCTCGCCGGCCTCGTCGGCCGCACTGCCCCGCGGCGGCGCGGCGCCTTCGCGCCAGGTCTGCAGCGCCAGCACGAGCGCGAACGCGACCATCAGTGCGCCCACCACGGCCGGCAGCAGGCCGGGCGCCGACCACGGCGCGATGCCCTGGTGCGAGAGCCGGTCCATGCGCCAGCCGGCCACGAACACCGCCGTGCCGAGGGCGGCCCAGAAGGCCACCGACGCCCAGGCGCTGCGGTCGTGCACGGCCGGCCTTCAGCGGCGCCGTGGTCAGCGCTTGATGCCCAGCGACTCGGGCGACACCTTGGCCAGCCCCGCCTCCTGCAGCAGGTAGGCGTCGGTGACCACCGTCGGCCACACCGCGTCGAAGGCGGCCTTGCCGTAGAGCGGCGTGAACAGCGCGCCGCGCTCGGCGGCGTACTTCTTCAGCTTCTCGGAGGTGACGACCTTCTCGGCCCACAGCTTCTCGACCGTGGCCACGACCTCGGCCGGCACGCCCTTGGGGATGAAGATGCCGAAGCCGGTGGTGACCTTCGGGAAGTTGGGCACGAACTGCGTGATCGGCGGGATCGTGCCGACGCCCTCGATCGTCAGCGCCTGCTCGCCGACGACGGCCAGCGCGCGCAGGCGCTTGCCCTTGAGCATCTCGCTCTGCTCGGGCGCGAGCTGCGTGGTGATCTGCGTCTCGCCGGCCACGGTGGACACCACGGCCGGGTTGCCGCCGTCGTAGGTGACGTGCCGGTACTTGGCGCCCGTGCTCTTGGCGATGGCCTCCATCGCGAAGTGGCCCGAGCTGCTGTTGCCGGCGGTGGCCACCGGCAGCGGGTTGGCCTTCATCGCCTCGAGCAGCTGCGGGAAGGTCTGGTACGGCGTGCCCGGGTTGACGCTGACGATCGAGACGTTGGTCACCGCGAGGAAGAGGTGGAAGTCGTCGACCTTGCTCTGGATCATGCCGAGCACCGGGTAGGTGCCGAGCTGCTTGGCGGCGCCGGCCGTCCAGGTGTAGCCGTCCTTCGGCGCGTCCATCGCGGCCTTCGTGCCGATGGAGCCGGCGCCGCCCGGCTGGTTGACGATGACGATCTTCTGGCCGAGCCCGGCCTCGATCTCGGCGGCGGCCAGGCGTGTGACCTGGTCGGTGGCGCCGCCGGCGGCCCAGGGCACGATGATGGTCACCGGCTTGGTGGGCTTCCACTGCGCGTGGGCCAGGCCGGCACCCAGGCTGCAGGCGAGCGCGGTGGCGGCCAGCAGCGTGGCCCGGGCGATGCGGTGGATGGGCAGCGGCTTCATGCAGGTCTCCTGGCAGGGGCTAGTTCACTGGCCGGTTAATCAGGCCGGCCAATCCTAGGGGGCCGACCCGGCGCCGGCATCCGGGCCCACCCGGAGGGCATGCCCGCAGGGGCGCCGGTGCGCCGGCCGCGGCCGCGGCCGTGCCCGACGGATGGCCTTCGGCGCGCGCGGCCCCCGAGGCGCTCAGTCGCGCACGAGGTAGCCGAGCACCAGGTCGGTCATGTGCGACAGGCGCTCCACCTTGGCCTTGGTGGCGAGCAGGTCGCGTGCGAACACGGCCGACAGCGTGTGGCAGTTGCCGAGGTAGAAATAGGCCAGCCCCGCGATGGAGATGTACAGCTGCACCGGGTCGACGCCGGCGCGGAAGATGCCGGCCTTGTGGCCGCGCTCGAGCACCTCGGCCAGCATCTGCACGAGCGGGGAGTTCATGCTCGCGATGTCCGCGCTCTCCTTGAGGTGGCGGGCGCGGTGCAGGTTCTCGCTGTTGAGGAGCGTGAGGAACTCGGGGTGCGCGAGGTAGTAGTTCCAGGTGAACGCGATCAGGCGGCGGATGGTCTCGATCGGGTCGACCTCGGACATGCTGAGCTTGCGCTCCTCGCCGCGGATGCCCTCGTAGGCGCGCTCGAGCACGGCGCGGAAGAGGTCTTCCTTGCTGCCGAAGTAGTAGTAGATCAGGCGCTTGTTGACGCGGGCGCGCTCGGCGATGCGGTCGACGCGCGCGCCGCCGAGGCCGAACTCGGCGAACTCGGCCGTCGCCGCCTCCAGGATCTCGCCTTGCGAGCGGTCGGCATCGCGCGGGCGCGGCTCGGGGGCCGCGGCGCGCGCGCGCCTGGGCGACGCCGCCGTGCGGCCGGCCGGCCGGGGGGTGCTGCGGGCGCGCGGGCTGGGCATGCGGTCAATTCACCGGATGCTGAAGTATCACCTGCCCTGTGGATGCCGCCGCCGCCGGCGCGACGAGGTAGGGGGATGCCGGAGCCGGTACCGGCTTGCCACCGCGCGCCGCCGCCGCCTAGCATCCGTGCGCCGTGATCAACACGCTCGAAGGCAGCGACTACCTCGCGTTCATCAGCTACGCGCACGCCGACGACGTGCGCTGCCACAACTGGGTCTCGTTCTTCGCGGCCGAGCTGCAGCGCGGCCTCGAGGCGGTGATGCGCGGCGTGCACCTGCCGCCGGTGCACAAGTCGGGCGACAACGGGCCGGTGGCCGGCGCGCTCGGGCCCGAGCTGCGCGAGCGCATCGACAAGAGCTTCGCGATGGTCGTCGTGGTGCACGACAACTACGTGCTCTCGCCGTGGTGTCGCGCCGAGCTCGAGTACTTCCGCGAGCGCTTCGGCGAGGAGGGCTGCCGCGAACGGCTGTACGTCGTGGCGCTCTCGGAGCCGGCGATGCAGCAGGTCGCCGGCGGCGAGACGTGGAGGCGCCTGCCGGCCGGGCAGCTGTGGATGCCGTTCTTCGACGAGCTGCAGCGCGGCGAGCCGGTCGACATCTACATGGCGCCGCAACTCGTGACGCCGGCGTTCAAGGGGCTGTTCAACCGCCTGCGCGAGGACTTCGTCGCCAAGCTGCGCGCGGCCCAGGCGCTGCAGCAGCCGCTGCCCATCGTCGCGCGCGCCGGCGGCGACGGGGCGGAGCCACCGCCGCGGCCGACCGTGCCGGTGGTGGCCGGGGACGTGCGCATCTACATCGAGAGCAACCGCCACGAGCTGAACCTGTGGCAGCCGCTCGGCGAGCAGATGCGCCGGCGCTGGGCGAAGGTGGCCGCGGCCGGCCTGGCCGGTGCCGCGGGCGCGGCGGCGCCCCCGGTGCCGGTGCCTGCGCTGCAGCTGCGGGCGCGTGGCCTGCCGGTCGAGCAGATCGACCAGTTCCCCTGCCTGGACGATGCCGACGGCGTCGTGCTGCTGTGGGGGCGCAAGACGCCCGACGCGCTGGTGGCGCAGATCAACAAGGTCGAGAACAAGATGAGCCCGGGCCGCGACGTGGCCCCCGGGGTGGTGGTCTACCTGATGCCGCCGCAGCAGACCTCGGCCGAGCCGGTGCCGGCCTGGGGCTGGCAGGTGCTGCGCTTCGAGGCGCGCACGCCGGACGACATCGACGTCGTCGACGACGAGGACGACGAGCTCGAGGGCTTCCTGCGCCGCGTGCTGGCGCGCCGGCTGCAGCGCGAGGCGGCGGGGGCGGGGCGGTGAGCGGCGCGGGCAGCGGCGTCGTGCCGCCCGCACCGCCGCCGCCGGGGCCGGCTTCGCCCTCGGCCGGAGCGGGCGGGGCGGCAGGCGCCACCGCCGTCTCGCCCGGCCCGCGCCCGCCGCTGCGCGACGCCGCCGGCCTGCGCCTGCCGCGCGAGCCCTACCCCGGCCTGAGGCCCTTCCTCGACTTCGAGGCGGCGCTGCTGTTCGGCCGCCAGCGCCAGGTGCGCGAGATCATCCAGCGGCTGGCCGCGACGCAGTTCGTGGCCGTGCTCGGCGGCTCGGGCTCGGGCAAGAGCTCGCTGATCCACGCCGGCGTCACGCCCGAGCTGCGCAGCTACGGCATCCCCGGCGCGGGCGACCTGTGGCTGCCGATGGTGTGCACGCCCGGCACCAACGCGAGCGCGGCCGACCAGGCGGCGCGCCGGCACTCGCCGGTCACGCGCCTGGTGCGCCGCTTCGCGAGGCTGCTGAAGAGCCGCGGCAGCGCCGAGGCCGACGAGCGGCGCCTCGCGGAGATGGCCGAGGTCTTCCGCCAGGAGGGCGGCTTCGCACGCCTGCTGGAGGCCTACGGAAACGAGCTCGACGTGCCGCCCGGCCCCGACCCGGCCGAGGCGCGCGTGCTCTTCGTGATCGACCAGTTCGAGGAGATCTTCCATCCCACCAACAAGGGCGCCGCCGGCGCCCCGGGGGCCGCGCCCGAGGCGGCCGTGCTGGTGGAGCGGCTGCTCGACCACTTCTTCCGCCCGCACCCGCGCTGCTACGTCGTGATCACGATGCGCAGCGAGCACCTCAACGACTGCGCCGCCTTCCTCGAGCTGCCCGACGCGATCAACAAGAGCAGCTTCCTCGTGCGCCGGCTCGATGTCGAAGAGCTGCGCGAGGCCATCGTCGGGCCGGCGCAGCGCTTCCTGCGCCTGATGGCGCGGCTGCATGCCGGCACGCCCACCGGCGCGCGCCTGCCCGCGCAGGTGGATTTCGAGCCCGCGGTGATCGACCGGCTGCTGCGCGACGTGACCGCCATCACCCAGGACCCCGACCACCTGCCGCTGCTGCAGCACATGCTGGCGCGGCTGTGGCAGGCGGCGCTCGAGCGCGACGACGCGATGGACGCGCTGGTGCCCGCGCGCATCACCTTGGCCGACCTCGCGCGCGCGATCCAGGCCACGCCGCCGGCCGGCGGCAGCGCGGCCGCCGTCGCCGGCCTCGCCGAGGGCCGCAACGCGCTGCGCGAGAGCGTGAACAACTGGCCCGAGCGCATCTACCTCGACCACGACGAGACGAACCGCGGACGGCTGGACACGCTGTTCAGGCGCCTGGCACTGAAGGACCCGAACACCGGCCACTACTCGCAGCAGCGCATCGAGGCCGGCGCCGCGGCCGAGCTGCTCGGCCTGCCCGAACGGGGGCCGGGCGCCGCGGCACCCGACGCGCACGCCGGCCCGCAGCAGCTGCGGCGCCTGCTCGGCGAAGGCTTCCTCGGCACCGTCGACTACCTGTACTGGGACGCCGAGGACCCGGATCGCGTGACGATCAAGGTCTCGCACGAGTCGTTCATCCGCGGCTGGCGGCGCTTCAAGGCGCTCATCGACGCCGAGGCCGCGCAGTACGAGGAATACATCGCGCTGCTCAGGCGCTGCGCCGCCTGGGTGGAGCACCACCGCTCGCCGGAGGACCTGCTCGGCCGCGGCGAGCTGCGGCGCGTGATCTCGGGCAGCGTGCAGAAGCGGCGCGACCAGCAGCAGTCGTTCGACGACTGGCTGCGCCTGCTGTCGCTCGACCGGGAAGGCGCGCGCCTGCTGCCGTGCACCGAGCACCTGCCGGCCTTCATCGACGAGAGCGCACGCATCGAGCGGCGGCGCCGCGTGCGGCGCGTGATGTGGCCGGCGCTGCTGCTGGCGACGCTGGGCATCACGGTCGGGCTTGCGCTGCCGACGCTTTTCTCGGTGCTGATCGAGGGCCCGACGATGCGCCGCGCCGAGCTGATGCTCGACGCCTTCGGCAGCACCGAGTCGGCCGAGGTGAGGCGGCATTACGCCACGCGTGCCGAGGCGCAGGCGTCGCTGCGCCAGCTGCTCGACGCGGCTGCGCTGCTCGAGGGCGCGCGCACCGGCCAGCGCACGACCTTCGGTCGCACCTCGGTGCGCCTGATCGAGGCGCTGGACGGCATCGGACTCGTGCGCCGCCAGGGCGACTTCCTGCAGGGCGTGCTGGCGCAGAGCGAGCCGGTGGTCATCGACAAGCTGCGCGAGGTGCTCGGCACGAGCCCGCTGCTGGCGGTGCCGCTGCCGGGCTCGGCACCCGACGCGCCACCGCAGGTGTTCGAGGGCGAGTGCAGCATCCCGGAGATCACGGCCCCGGTGCGCGGCCGCCTCATCGTGGCAGCCACCGGGCGCGACGGCTTCGAGCGGGCGGGGCCGCGGCGCGCCTTCTTCGTGCCGGCCGCGGGCGCCGAGGCGCCCGGCGAGGCGATCACGACGGTCTACTCGGCCACCTGGAGCGCCGCCGAGGGGCTGTGCCGCCAGGGCCCGCTGATGATGGTGCTCGACCCGCAGGCCGAATCGCATGCCGTGGTCGACAGCTCGCTGAGGCACCTGCTGGTGCTGCAGGCCCGCGGCGCGGGCGGGGGAGGGGCCGGCAGCGACGCGGTCGTGCTGCAGACGATCACGTGGCGCGTCGCGCCGACCGGCGAGCTGCAGCAGGCGCAGCGCGGCACGGTCGTCACGCTGGAGGACCCGGCGCTGGTGCAGCGCGTGCGCGAGGTGGCCGGGGCGGGCCAGCTGCACGTCGCCACGACCTGGGGCGCGCCCGCCGGACGCGTGCTCGACATGGGCGGCGAAGGCTGGCGCGTGGTGTCGTGGCAGAGCCGGCGCCTGGGCGCGGAGGTGCGCGGAGAACTGCGCGAGCCGGCGTTCCGCTTCGCCGTGCCGGCCGGGGAGGGCACGCCGTGTGCCGAGCTGGCGGCCTGGTTGCCCAAGGTGCCCGGCTGGCGCAGGGTCGTGCTCGACGCCGGCGCGCTCTGCCTCTGCGTCTACCGGTCGGCCTCCACGCGCGGCGCCGGCGACACCGGCGTCGACGGCGAGTCCGGCGTCGAGGACGTGGGCGTCTGGGCCTATCCCCGCCCGTTGCCCGGAACGCTGGCGCGCCTGGACAAGCGGCCGCTGCTGCCGCTGGTGGCCGTGAGCCCGTTCGCCCGCCTGCCTGCCGCCGCCGGGGCGATGGGGGTGGATGACGAGCCGACCTGGGCGCTGGGGGTGCACGGGAAGTGGTCGGGCTGGCTCGTGATGCGCACGCGCGCCGCGGCGCGCGGCGGCGGAGCCGTTGCCGTGGCCGGCGCGACATCCGGGGCGGCATCCGGGGCGGCACCGGGTGCGCCGGGCGGTGCGGGCGCGAGCGGTGCGGCCTCGGGCGATGCGCCCGGCCGGCCGCCCGCTGCCGCACCCACCGATGAACGCCTCTACGGGATGCCGTTGACCACCTGTGCGCTCTGGCGCTTCGGCCGCGGCCTGCTGCCGGCCGAGCCGGCCGCACCGGCGGACGAGGCGCCTTGCGCCGACAGTCCCTGAGCGGGGTGCCCGCGCCGCGTGCGGCGGGGCAGCCGCTACAGTCCCGCCCATGACCGACCCCCGCACCGCAACCGGCCGCCCGGCCGGCCACGCGCTCGTCGAAGCGCTCGTCGAGCAGGGCATCTCGACCTGCTTCGGCGTGCCCGGCGAGAGCTACCTCGCCGTGCTCGACGGCTTCCACGAGCACCGCGACCGCATCCGCTTCGTCGCCTGCCGGCAGGAAGGCGGCGCCGCCTTCATGGCCGAGGCGCAGGGCAAGCTCACCGGCCGCCCCGGCATCTGCTTCGTCACCCGCGGGCCGGGCGCCACCAATGCCAGCATCGGCGTGCACACCGCTTTCCAGGACAGCACGCCGATGATCCTCTTCATCGGCCAGGTGGCGAGCGACCAGCGCGACCGCGAGGCCTTCCAGGAGATCGACTATCGGCAGATGTTCAGCCCCGGCACGCTGGGGCTGGCCAAGTGGGTGGCCGAGATCGAGAGCGCCGACCGCCTGCCCGAGTACGTGGCGCGTGCCTTCCACGTGGCGATGCAGGGCCGCCCGGGGCCGGTGGTGCTGGCGCTGCCCGAGGACCTGCTGACCACGATGACGGCCGCCCCCGTGCTGCCGCGCGTGGAGCCCGTGCAGGCGTGGCCGGACCCCGCGGCGCTGGCCCGCCTGCGCGAGCTGCTGCTGGCCGCGCGCCGGCCGCTCGTCATCGCCGGCGGCAGCGGCTGGACGGCCGAGAGCGCCGCCGCACTGCAGCGCTTCGCCGAGGCGTGGCAGCTGCCGGTGGCCAACGGCTTCCGCTTCCAGGACACCTTCGACAACCGCCATCCGCTCTATGCCGGCGACGTCGGCATCGGCATCAATCCGAAGCTCGCCGCTCGCGTGCGCGACGCCGACCTCGTGCTGGCGCTCGGCGTGCGCCTGGGCGAGATGACCACGAGCGGCTACACGCTGCTGGAAGTGCCGCGCCCGAAGCAGCAGCTCGTGCACGTGCACGCCGGTGCCGAGGAACTGGGGCGCGTCTATGCCGCCGACCTGCTCGTGCAGGCCGGCATGGGCCGCGCGGCCCTGGCGCTCGCTGCACTGGAGCCCCCGCCGGCCGTCCCGTGGCGCGAGCACGCGCTCGCCGCGCACGCCGACTACGAGGCCAACCTCGTCGCGCCGCCGGTGGCGCCGCTGGACATGGCCGAGGTGGTCAAGACGCTGGCGCGGCGCCTGCCTGCCGACACGGTGTGGACCAACGGCGCCGGCAACTTCAGCGGCTGGCTGCATCGCTACCTGCGCTATCCGAGCCTGATGCACGCCGGCCGCACGCAGCTGGCGCCGACCTCCGGCGCGATGGGCGCGGGCTTCCCGTACGCGGTGGGTGCCGCGCTGCTGCAGCCGCACCGGTGGGCCGTGAACATCGCCGGCGACGGCGACTTCCTGATGACCGGGCAGGAGATGGCCACCGCCACCGGCTACCGGGCGAAGAAGCTGCTCAGTGTGATCGTCGACAACGGCACCTACGGCACGATCCGCATGCACCAGGAGCGCGAGTACCCCGGGCGCGTGAGCGGCAGCGACCTGTTCAACCCCGACTTCGCGGCGATGGCACGCGCCTTCGGCTGGCACGGCGCCACGGTGGCTCGCACGGCCGATTTCGAGCCGGCGCTCGAGGCGGCGATGGCGGCCGTGGAGAGCGCCGGCCGCCCGGCGCTGCTGCACGTGAAGCTCGACACCGACGTCAGCACCACCCGCACCACGCTCGGCGAGATCCGCCGCGCGGCCGAGAAGCGCCAGAAAGGCGCCTGAGACACACCCGACACCCGCACCATGACCGACCCCACTGCCTTCACCCCGACCTGCGACCTCTGCGACCGCTTCAAGGACGACGGCAGCGGCGCCTTCCGCGTGCTGCCGCCGGTCTTCCGCGACTTCGGTGCCCGCAGGCGCTTCCACGGGCCGGTGGCGACGATCAAGTGCTTCGAGGACAACACGCTCGTGAAGGCGGCGGTCGAGTCGCCCGGCGACGGGCGCGTGCTGGTGGTCGACGGCGGCGGCTCGCTGCGCAAGGCGCTGCTGGGCGGCAACCTCGGCCGCGCAGCGGCAGGCAACGGCTGGGCCGGGGTGGTCATCGATGGCTGCGTGCGCGACGTCGCCGAGCTGGCCGGCTTCGATGTCGGCGTGCGCGCGCTGGCCCCGGTGCCGATGCCGCCGCAGAAGCTGAACCAGGGCGAGCGCGACGTGGCCGTGCGCATCCAGGGCATCTGGGTGCGGCCGGGCGAGTGGCTCTATGCCGACGAGGACGGCATCGTGGTCTCGGCAACCAGGCTCTGACGGGCCGGCCCGTGCAGGGTCGGGGTCTACAATCGGCGCCCTCGGGGTGTAGCGCAGCCTGGTAGCGCAACTGCTTTGGGAGCAGTGGGTCGGACGTTCGAATCGTCTCACCCCGACCAACGAAGGCACGGGCCGTCCTCCCGCAGGACGGGCGGCGGCGCCGGAAGTCCACCGGAGGCCGCATGAAGATGCTCTTCTCCCCGACCTCGCCGTACGTGCGCAAGTGCCTCGTGGTCGCGCACGAGCTGGGTCTCGACGGCCGCATCGAGCTGCTGCCCTCCAGCGCGCACCCCGTGCAGCGCGACCGCAGCATCATCGCGGACAACCCTCTCGGCAAGGTGCCCACGTTCTTCACCGACGACGGCCAGGTGCTGTACGACAGCCGCGTCATCTGCGAGTACCTCGACCACACGGCCGGCGGCTCGCTGATCCCCGGGCCCGGCCCGCAGCGCTGGCAGACGCTGACCCTGCAGGCGCTCGGCGACGGCGTCCTCGACGCCGCCCTGCTCGCGCGCTACGAGGACGTCGCGCGCCCGGAGCCGCTGCGCTGGCCGCAGTGGCGCGCCGCGCAGCTGGACAAGGCAGAGACCTCGATCGCACACCTCGACGCGCGCCCGGGCCTGCTGGCCGGCCGCGTGGACCTCGGCGCGATCGCCGTGGGCTGCGCGCTGTGGTACCTGGACCTGCGGTTCGCCGATCTCGGCTGGCGCGACCGCTTCCCGAACGTCGCCCGGTGGTACGAGGAGTTCGGCGCGCGGCCGAGCATGCGCAAGACGTGGTCGTCGTAGCGCGCCGGCCCGGCGCGGTGCGCTAGGCCGAGGCGCGTGCCCTGAAGGCCCGCGGCGACATCCCCACGGCGCGGCTGAACACGCGCGTGAAGTAGGCCGGGTCGCTGAAGCCCAGGCCGTAGGCCACCGCGGTGACGGGAGCCTGCGTGTAGACGAGGTGCCGGCGCGCCTCGTGCACGAGGCGCATCTCGATCACCTTGGAGGCCGGGCCGCCGGTGGCCTCGCGCACGACGCGGCTCAGGTGCGTGGGCGTCACCGCGAGCGCGCGCGCGTAGTCGGCCACCTTCCAGTGCTCGCCGTAGTGGGCCTCGACGAGCGCCTCGAAGCGCCTGATCAGCCGCGACTCGCGCCGCTCGGCGTCGGCCGGCTCGGCGGCGGCGGCCAGGCGCGCCGCCAGGCCCAGCAGCGTGGCGGTGAGGCCGCGCAGCACCAGCGCGCGGGCCGGCGCGCGGCCGCCGTACTCCTGCCAGATCTCGCGCATCGTCGCGCGCACCGGTTCGGCCGCGTGCAGCAGGCGGCTGCGCGCGAGCAGCCGCCGCACGTCGGCCGCCTGCGCGAGCACCTCGTCGCGCATCTCCTCGGCGAGCGTGGTGACGTAACCCGCCGTGCCCGGCGCGAAGCTGAAGCCGTGCACGTGGCCCGGTGGCACGTTGACCAGCGTCATCGGCGACAGCGGCAGCGCCGCGCCTTCCAGGTGCGCCGTGCCGCCGCCGGACTCGACGAAGACAAGCTGGTGCAGCCGGGCATGCCGGTGCGGCTCGAGCTCCCAGTCGTGCAGCGCCGAGCGGGCCGCGATCGTCTCGCAATGCAGCACGTCGGGCAGGTGCGCCGATTCGCCGAAGAGGCTGTAGCCGGGGATGGCCCGGGCCGCGCGCGCCCGCGGCTGCGCCTGCCGTCGCGCGGACGGGGCCGGCCGCGCCGCGGACGGCGGGTTCGGGGGGGGCATGGGGCGCCGCATGTTCGAATCGTACAAGTGCTGGTCGGCTGTGTTCATTCCGCGGTGTCGCCGGCGCCGGTAACTTCCGCTCCGCGGCGCCGCCGTCGGTCCGGCCAGGGGGTCGGATCCATGCAAGAAGGAGACAAGGCCCATGAAGACCCAGGTCTGCATCGTCGGTGGGGGCCCCTCGGGCCTGATGCTTTCGCAGCTGCTGCACCTGAAGGGCATCGACAACATCGTGCTCGAGCGGCAGAGCCGCGAGTACGTGCTCGGCCGCATCCGCGCGGGCGTGCTGGAGCACGGCTTCGCGAAGCTGATGCGCGAGGCGCAGTGCGGCGAGCGCATGGACCGCGAAGGCGAGATCCACGAAGGCTTCTTCATCGCCAACGAGGGGACGCTGAACCGCGTCGACCTGCACAAATACAGCGGCGGCAGCTCCGTCGTCGTCTACGGCCAGACCGAGCTCACGCGCGACCTTTACGACGCGCGCGACCGCATGAAGGGCGTGGTGATCCACAACGCCGAGGACGTGGCGCTGCACGACCTGACCGGTGCCAGGCCGTCCGTCACCTTCCGCAAGGGCGACGAGGTGACGCGGGTCGAGTGCGACTTCGTCATCGGCGCCGACGGCTTCCACGGGGTCAGCCGCAAGTCCATTCCGAAGACCGTGCTCAAGGAGTACGAGAAGGTCTATCCGTTCGGCTGGCTCGGCGTGCTCTCGCGCACCAAGCCGGTCTCGCCCGAGCTGATCTATGCGCGTCACGAGCGCGGCTTCGCGCTGTGCTCGCTGCGCTCGCAGGTGCTGAGCCGCTACTACATCCAGGTGCCGCTCGCCGACAAGGTCGAGGACTGGTCGGACGACGCCTTCTGGGCCGAGCTGCAGCGGCGCCTGCCGGCCGAGGTGTCGGCGCGCATGATCACCGGCCCCTCGATCGAGAAGTCCATCGCGCCGCTGCGCTCGTTCGTCGCCGAGCCGATGCGCTACGGCAACCTGTTCCTCGCCGGCGACGCGGCGCACATCGTGCCGCCCACCGGCGCGCGCGGGCTCAACAGCGCGGCGTCGGACATCTATTATCTCTACCACGCGATGGTGGCGCACTACCACCGCGGCGACGCGAGCGGCCTCGAGAGCTACTCGGCCAAGGCGCTGGCGCGCGTGTGGAAGGCGCAGCGTTTCTCGTGGTGGATGACGATGATGCTGCACACCTTCCCGGACAGCATCGAGTACGACCGCAAGCTGCAGGACACCGACCTCGCGTACCTGTTCTCCTCCGAGGCGGCGATGCGCTCGCTGGCGGAGAACTACGTCGGGCTGCCCTTCTGAGCGCCCACGGGCGGCGGTGCGCCGAAGAGGCGCTGCAGCAGGTCGATGCCGCCCGCCCCGGCCGCGGCCGCTTCCGGATCGGCCCCGGCGGCTGAGCATGCGACCCGCTCGCTCGCGGCGCCGGTGCCCGCGTCGTGGCCGCTGGCGGCCCGCGGCGCGGCCGCATCGGTGTCGAACAGCGGCAGCAGTTCGTCGGGGATGAAGCGCGAGCGCAGCGCGTACAGGTGGCGGTCGCCCCACGTGCGCTGCTGCGTCACGTAGAAGCGCTGCGGCACCCACAGCGAGAGCTCGTCCTTCGCGCGCGTCATCGCCACGTAGAGCAGGCGCCGCTCCTCCTCCAGTTCCTCGCGCTGGCCGACCGCGAGGTCGGCCGGCATGCAGCCGTCGACGACGTTGAGCACGTGCACGGCGTCCCACTCCTGGCCCTTGGCCGAGTGGATCGTGGACAGGATCAGGTAGTCCTCGTCGAGGGAGGGGTCGCGCGCTTCGTCGCTGCTCGCCGCCGGCGGATCCAGCGCCAGCTCGGTGACGAAGGCGATGCGGCTGCCGTGCGAGGGCGCGAGCGCCGCCAGCTGCTGCAGGTCGGCCCACCGCAGCGCGGCGTCGGCGTGCAAACGCTCGAGCTGCGGGCGGTACCAGGCGAGGGCGCGCGCCAGGTCGTCGGGCCAGCGGGCCTGGTCGCCGCGCAGGTGCTGCAGCAGCGCCTGCAGTTCGCCCCAGGCGCTGGCGGCCGCGGCCGGCGGCCGGAACCGGTCGGGCGCGGCCAGCGTGTCGACGACCTTGCGCGCGCTGGCCGGCCCGAAGCCGGGCAGGAGCCGCGCCACGCGCCAGGCCGCCAGGGCCGCGTGCGGGTTGTCGGCCCAGCGCAGCAGCGCCAGCAGGTCCTTCACGTGCGCCGACTCGGCGAAGCGCAGGCCCCCGTACTTGACGAACGGGATGCGGCGCCGCGCCAGCTCCAGCTCGAGGGCCATGCTGTGATGCGCGGCCCGGAAGAGGACCGCCTGCCGCTTCAGGGCCAGGCCACGCTCGCGTGCGTCGAGCACGGCCTCGGCCACGCCGGCGGCCTGCGCGGCCTCGTCGGCCACCGTGCGCAGCGCCGGCCGGCGCGAGTGGCGCGCGGGGCGCTCGCTCCGGAGCGTCTTCGCGAAGCGTCGCTCGGCCAGCGCGATGACGGCGTTGGACGCGTCCAGGATCGCCGCCGTCGAACGGTAGTTGCGCTCCAGCAGCAGCACGCGCGCGGGCGGTGCGGTGAAGCGGGCCGGAAAGTCGAGCAGGTGCCGCACCTCGGCGCCGCGGAAGCCGTAGATCGCCTGCGCGTCGTCGCCGACGAGCGTGAGGCCGCGGCCCGAGGGGCGCAGCGCCTGCACGATCGCCGCCTGAAGGTGGTTGATGTCCTGCGCCTCGTCGACCAGCACGGCGTCGAAGCGGGCGGCGATGCGCGCCGCCCAGGCCGGCTCCTGCATCAGGAGCCACCAGGCCAGCAGCAGGTCGTCGTAGTCGAGCGAGTGCTGCGCCCGCTTGGCCGCCGCGTAGGCACCGAGCAGGCGCTCGATCTCGGCCGACTCGGGCGAGCACCAGGGGAAATCGCGCGCGAGCAGGTCGGCCAGGGCCCGCCCGGTGTTGACGCGGCGCGAGTGGATCGCCAGGCACGTGCCCGCCATCGGGAAGCGCCTCTCGCGCGCGGCCAGGCCGAGTTCCTGCCGCGTCAGGCCCATCAGGTCCTCGGCATCGCCGCGGTCGAGCACGGTGAAGCCGGCGGCGAGGCCGATGGCGTCCGCCGCTTCGCGCAGCAGCCGCACGGCCACCGAGTGGAACGTGCCGCACCAGGGCAGCTGCGGTGCGGGCGCACGTGTCGGCAGCCCGAGCGTCGCATGCAGCGTCTCGCCCACGCGGCGCGACATCTCGTGCGCCGCCCGGCGCGAGAACGTCAGCAGCAGCAGGCGCGAGGGCGCCACGCCTTGCTCGAGGTGGCGCGCGGCGCGTGCGGCGAGCGTCGCCGTCTTGCCCGAGCCCGCGCCCGCCACGACGAGCAGCGCGCCGGCCTCCGGCGCGTGATCCACGGCCGCCTGCTGCTGCGCGTTGAGCGCTCGCACGCGGGGCAGCGGCTCGGCGACATCCACGACCTCCGGAAGGGCTTCCATCACCCGGACTGTATGCGCATCCAGCCGGCCGCCCGGGTGACCGGCACCTCCGTGCGGCCGCCGCGCGCGCCCAAGTGCCCCAGGTCGTGTCCGGGGCACACGGCAACCCGGCGCCCGGGTTGCGCGTGATGCGCGTTCCCTGCCGAGCCCGAGCGCGTGGCCGATCAGGCGTCGGGCCGCGCCCCCCGCCGCTCGACGTGCTGCAGGATCGCGTCGGTCACCATGCTGCGGTTGATGTGCCAGCGGGCCAGCGCGTGGTCATAGACCAGCCGCTCGCCGGAAGAGACGTGCCCGTCCGCGGTGATGGCGGCGGCCGCGAGCCGGCACAGCAGCAACCGCTCCTGCGGGTCGGTCACGGCTTCGAGCAGCTGGTCCACGTAGGCGAGATCGCGCGACCGCAGCCACGAGCACTCCGACAGCCCGATGCCCACTTCCTGCAGGCAGTCGCGCGCCAGCGCCGTGAAGCGCGTGCGCGGCACGCCCAGCAGCCTGAACGCGCCGAGCTCTTCGAGTGCCTGCATCTCCCTCGGGTCGATGTGGCCATTGGCGGCCACCATCAGCGCGAGCACGCGGGCCGATGCGTCGGAGGCCCGCAGGGTGGTTGGTCCCGTCATGACGACTGTCTCCTCGAGTCACGGCCACGGACGCGCTGTCCTAGGCCAAGGGTGTGCAGAGCCGCGATGGTGGATCAAGTTCCGTCGCCGTTGGCGATAGTCCCCGGGCTCGTTGACTCGGATCAAGCGTGTGTCCGCGGCGCGTGTCGCCGCACGGGCGGTGCCGATCGCCGCAGCATCAGTCCTTCGGCCTCGCCACCTCGGCCCCCGACAGCTGGCGGTCCACTTCCATCTCGGCCTGAAGCCAGTCTTCCAGCTCGTGCCCGCCGACATAGCCGCGGCGTTCGTAGAACGTGTACGCCGCGATGCGGATCAGGGCCTCGCGTTTCTCGGCGTCGCTTCCCGCCGACTCCGGCGGGGGCGACTTCTGCGGCTCCTCGGCGGCCGGTGCCGCGACGCCTGGCATCCCCTCCGAAGGCTCGGATCGCTTGGCTTGGGTCGATGGCATCGTTGATCTCCCTGGGCGTGCGTCCGCGGCACAAGCGGACCTGTCTTCATCCGGGATGGAGGCTGGCAGGTCCCGCGACGGCGGCGTTGATCGGAGTCAACGCGCGAGGCCCGGCAGGCGGGGCGGGTGCCCCGCCACCGCGAAGGGCCGCCGCCGGGCAGGGTTGTGCGCCGCCGGGGATCATTGCTGGATGCGCGACTGGCTCCGACGGAGACTGCCGACCGAGCAGACCCTGCGGGCCCACCCGGGCCTGCGCTGGCTCGGGCCGCTGCTGCGCCGGCCGTGGCTGTGGCAGCTGAACCGCCGCCGCGTGGCCGTCGGGGCGGGCATCGGCGTGTTCTTCGGCTTGCTGATTCCGGTGCTTCAGATCGCCGGTGCAGCGGCGCTGACGCTGCTGCTGCGGGCAAACCTGCCGGTGGCCGCCTTCTCGACGCTCGTGTCGAACCCCTTCACCTATGCGCCGATCGGGGTGGCCGCCTACCACGTGGGCGCGGCCATTCTCGGGGAGCCGGTGCAGGCCGGGGCGGCCGAGGCGCTGGGCGACGGCGCCAGCGCCGGCGACGCCTCGCCCGCGCCGCAGGCTGCCGAGCAGGGCTGGATCGAATGGGCCAAGTCCATTGGCAAGCCGCTCTTCGTGGGCCTGGCGGTCTTCGCCACGGTCGGAGGCCTCGCGACCTGGGCAGTCGTCCACCTGGCGTGGACCGCGGCGGTGGGAATCAAGCGCCGCCGCAGGCGAAGAACGCTGCGCCCCGCCTGAGGCCCGCCAGCCCGGGGCGCCGTGCTGGCGGGAAGAGGGGCGGCCGCGCCTCGGTCTCGCCGCGCCGTTGAGCAGGCTCATCGTGCCGCCGCGAGCCCGGCATAAAAGGCCGGGGCATGATGAAGCTGCTCGTCGCGGTCGACGGATCGACTCATTCGCACAACGCCATCGCCGCGGCGGCGGCCGTCGTCAGGTCGCTCAAGGCCGCGCGAGTGTGGCTGCTGCACGTGCGCGAGGGTGTCTTCTACTACGGCGCATTGCCGCCGCTGGACTTCGAGGCACAGGAGCGCACCCAGCGCGAGGCGCAGGAGCAGTTGCTCGAGGCCGCCCTCGCGCGTGCCCGCGACGCCGGCATCGAGGACGTGCGACCGATCACCGCCGTCGGGCCGGCCGCGACCGAGATCGTGCGCGTCGCGACCGAGGTCGGCGCCGATCAGATCGTCATGGGCACGCGCGGCATGGGCGCCCTGGGCGGGTTGCTGCTCGGCTCGGTGGCGCAGCGGGTCGTGCATCTGTCGCCGGTGCCGGTGCTGCTGGTGAAGTAGGAGCGCTCGCGGCCGCGGGGCCGCGTCGCCGCTGCCATCGCGTGCGCGCTCCCGGGCGCGGGTTCACCAGGAGCGGACGCGCCCGGTGTCCAAGTGCACGAAGCGGTCGCGCGCGTAGAAGCCGACGCCACCGGCGCGCAGTTCGAGCGCGGCGTCGCGCAACTCGGGCAGCGGCACGCCTTGCAGGCGCACGTCGAGTGCACGCCCCTGCATGTGCAGGCTGGCGCGTGCCACGCCGCCGCCGCCGCGCTCGCGCAGGCGCGCGTTGGTGCCCGGTGCACGGTAGGCGGAGATGATCTCGAAGACGTGCGCGTCAGCCTTGTCCCGCCGCAGCAGCCGCTGCACGCCGATCAGCAGGTCGAGCAGGCGCAGGTCGATCGGCGCGACGGCGCCGCTGTAGTGGTCGCGCAGGAAGTGGCTCATGGCGGCGAATGCGGCCGGCGCCATCTCCTGGCCGACCACGTAGTCGAGGCTCAGCCGTTCGCCGGTGTGCGTGTGCGCCAGGCTCAGGGGCCGCGCTGCCACCGCCGCCCGTGCCGGGCGTGGCGCGGCGAAGGGCAGCGCCGCGCCGGCCACGCAGGCGGCGGTGGCGAGGGTGCCCTGGCGCATGAACCGACGGCGCGAGGTCAGCGGGTGGTCGTTCATCGTGGCGTCTCCGGTGAAGTGGCGCGGCGCAGCGCGGCATCGAGCGCGCGGTCGTGGCCGTAGATGTCGTCGAAGAAGTGGACGCGGCCGTCCTTCACGAGGACGGTCAGGTAGGCGATCAGCACCGGCACCGGCCGCGCGAGCGCCACGCGCGGCGGCTCGCCGCTGGCCATCGCCGCGCGGATCGAATTGTCGTCCCAGCCCGGCATGCCGGTCAGCGCGAAGCGGGCCAGCGCCACCGGCTGCTCGACGCGGATGCAGCCGTGGCTGAAGTCGCGCCGCGGCCGGTCGAACAGCTGCACCGACGGCGTGTGATGCAGGTAGATCGCCTCGCGGTTCGGGAAGACGAACTTGATGTCCCCGAGCGCGTTGCGCGGCCCCGGGCGCTGGCGGATGCGAAGCTGTCCGGCGCGCACGGCATCGAGCTTGTCCGGGCGCAGCACGTCGTCGGGGCGGCCCGCGGGCCCGCCGACGAATTCGTAGCCGTCGCGCGCCCACACCGCCGGCCGCCGCTTCAGCAGCGGCACCAGCTCCTCCCGCGCGATCGATGCCGGCACGTTCCAGTAGGGGCGGAACTCGATGTGGCGCATCTCCTCGCGGATGAGCGGCGTGTGCCGGTCCAGCGCCTGGCCGACGATCACCTTCGACTCGACGTGCACGGTGACGCGGCCATCCGTGCCCGCCTCGTAGGCGCGGAGCACGAACTCGGGGATGTTGACGACGACCTGGCGTGGCGCATGCAGCGGCTGCAACTGGCGAAGCCGCTCCAGCGCCAGCTCGATCTGGCGCGCGCGCTGGCGCGGATGCGCCTGCAGCACCGCCCAGGTCGCGCGGCCGATCACGCCATCGGCCTGCAGGCCGTGGCGCTGCTGCAGCGCCTGCACCGCGGACACCCAGGGCTCGTCGTAGGGCGCACCCGGTGCCGGCGCCGCGACGTCGGGCCCGAGATCGCCGAGCTGCACCAGGCGCCCGGCGAGCATGGGCAGGCCGGCCCAGACGGCACCGGGATGCAGCACCGGGGCCCGTGCCCCGGCGGGGCGGGGCAGCGGCGGCAGCGCCTGCTTCCAGGCGGCGTCGTCGGCCATCGCGCGGTACCTGGCCAGCGCCTCGCGCAGCTTCAGGTACTGCGGAACCGCCGGCGCGGCCGCCCGGACGGCCAGTGCCGGCTCCTGCGCCGCGAGCGCGGCGCGCAATGCCGCGGCGGCGTCGAAGGTGGCACTCGTGTGCAGCGGCAGGCGGCCACGGTGCAGGTGATCGAGGTACCGCAACATCGCCCGCGTCAGGCGTCGTTCGACGTCGGCGATGCCCGTCTCGTCGGGCACGGGCCCGTCGCGTGCGGCAGCCAGCGCGCGCTGCAGCGCGGCTGCCTCGTACTCCCTCGGCTGCAGGCCGTGGCTCGCCGCATCGGCGAGCAACTGCGCCGCGGCCTCGGCCATCGGCGTCGGTCGCGCCGCCGCGAACCACGCCGCGTCGAGCCGGCTCTCAGCGCCTGGCTCGGCGCCGGACGCGGCCGCGCCCGCGAGAACGAGGCCGGCCACCGCCAGCCAGGCCCTCGGCGCGGGCAGCCGCCTCGAGCTCATCGTCGTCACCCGCATGCGTGCCACGGTGGCGGCACGAGGCACGGCCCGCCTTGAGCAGGATCAACGCTGCACCGAGCCACCGGTGCGCGCGCTGCCATGCCGGCACACGAGGATGCAGGATGCGCCCCGGTGCCCGCGCGACGTGGATCGGCGGGCCTGCCCTGCGGTCCTCCTAGAATCGCGCCGGCACAAGGAGAACGACGGTGAGAGGACCTGGAGGAGACTTGGCGCGTCGCATCCTGCCGCGCCTGGGTGCCGGCACGCTGGCGTTGGCCGCGCAGGCTGCGCAGGCTGCCGGCGAGGGCGGCTTCGCCGGCCCCTCGCTGGGCCCGGTGCCGGTCGAGTTCATCCTCTTCGGCTGCGTGCTGGCCGGCGTGGCGATGTTCCATCACTACACGCTGCGCATCGCGCTCGGCGGGGCGATCGTCATCGCGCTGTACAAGATCCTGCTGTCGCCGTTCAAGGCCGGCGCCGGCCTCGGCGGCTTCGCCGCCCACCTCGGGCACGAGTGGGTGGTGCTGTCCAACCTGCTGCTGCTGCTGCTCGGCTTCGCGCTGCTCGCGGACCTCTTCGAGAAGAGCGAGGTGCCGGCGGTGCTGCCGCGCTTCCTGCCCGACGACTGGAAGGGCTGCTTCGTGCTGCTCGTGCTGGTCTTCGTGCTCTCGAGCTTCCTCGACAACATCGCCGCGGCGATGATCGGCGGCGCCATCGCGCACACGGTGTTCAAGGGCAAGGTGCACATCGGCTACCTTGCGGCCATCGTGGCAGCCTCCAACGGCGGCGGCGCCGGCAGCGTGGTCGGCGACACGACGACGACGATGATGTGGATCGCCGGCATCTCGCCGATGGAGGTGCTGGAGGCGTTCATCGCCTCCGGCGTGGCGCTGTTCGTGTTCGGCATTCCGGCGGCAATGAAGCAGCAGGCCTACAGCCCGATCCAGAAGGACGCCGACGCGCAGGCGCACATCGACTGGGCGCGCCTGGGCATCGTCGCCTTCATCCTGGTGCTGGCCATCGCCGTCAACGTGACGGTCAACACGCGCTTCAATGCGGTCAGCGACAGCTTCCCGTTCCTCGGGGCGGCGGTGTGGGTGGCGATCCTGGTGACGGTGGCTCTGCGCCAGCCGAACTGGGGCCTGCTGCCGGGCGCCTTCAAGGGCTCGATCTTCCTGCTGAGCCTCGTGCTGTGCGCGTCGATGATGCCGGTGGAGCGGCTGCCGGCCGCCTCGTGGCAGACGGCGCTCGGCCTCGGGTTCCTCTCGGCCGTCTTCGACAACATTCCGCTCACGGCGCTGGCCATCAAGCAGGGCGGCTACGACTGGGGCTTCCTGGCCTACGCGGTGGGCTTCGGCGGCTCGATGATCTGGTTCGGGTCGTCGGCGGGCGTCGCCCTGTCGAACATGTACCCGCAGGCGCGCTCGGTGGCCGAGTGGCTGCGGCACGGCTGGTTCGTCGCCGTGGCCTACGTCGTGGGCTTCTTCGTGATGCTGGCCATCATCGGCTTCCACCCGGGCAGCCAGCCACGCGGATCGGCGGCCGCGGCACCGGCGGCGGCCGCGCCGTCGAAGTGACCTGGCCTGCCCGGAGGGACTCGAACCCCCGACCTGCGGCTTAGAAGGCCGCTGCTCTATCCAGTTGAGCTACGGGCAGCGCGGGGCGCATTGTCGCGTGCCCGGAGCGCCGTCGCCGGGGAGCGCCGGCGGCCGGTTCGGGCGTGCCCGCCTGCCGCTGCGCCGTGCGCCGCAAGTGGCGTGGGCAGCGAGCGGCTGGACGCGCCGAGCCGCCCCGTCCGCCCGCGTTCAGCGGCGCTGGTACTGCGTTGCGCCGAAGAGCACCTCGCGCGCCTTGTCGTCGTCGACGATCGGCTTGCGGCGGTCGGCCAGCACCTGCACGCCGCGCTGCACGGCCGGGCGGGCGCCGATCTCGTCGAACCAGCCCTTCAGGTGCGGGTAGTCGTTCCAGTCGATGCCCTGGTTCTTCCAGTTGCGCAGCCACGGGAAGATCGCGATGTCGGCGATGCTGTACTCGAAGCCGGCGATGTACTTGCTCTTCGCCAGCTGCCGGTTCATCACCCCGTACAGGCGCTTGGCCTCGTTGGTGTAGCGCTCGATGGCGTAGGGGATCTTCTCGGGCGCGTAGGTGCGGAAGTGGTGGTTCTGCCCGAGCATCGGGCCCACGCCCCCCATCTGGAACATCAGCCACTCGAGCACGGCGTAGCGGCCGCGGATGTCCTCGGGGATGAAGCGGCCGGTCTTGGCAGCGAGGTACAGCAGGATGGCGCCGGACTCGAACAGAGAGATCGGCTGGCCGTCCGGGCCGTCGTGGTCGACGATCGCGGGGATCTTGTTGTTCGGGCTGATGGCGAGGAACTCGGGCGTGAACTGCTCGCCGGCGCCGATGTCCACGCCGTGCACGCGGTACGGCAGGCCGCACTCCTCGAGCATGATGTGCACCTTGTGCCCGTTGGGCGTGGCCCACGAATACACTTCGATCATGTGAGGTCCTCGCTCGGGATCGGTCCGCACGACTCTAAACCATGCTCGACGGCATCAAGCGCTGGCTCGGCGGCTCGGCCAAGCCCGATGTGAAGGAGTGGGAGGGCGTGGCGCCCTGGGCCGAGTCGCACCAGTACGGATACCGTGCCGTGCCCGGCGAGGGCTTCGTGGTCGACGGCCGGCTCGGTGCCACCGCCTGGCGGCTGGAGTGGGGCCCTTCGCAGCGGCCCTACATCGAGGGCCAGGAACTGCGCATTCGCAGCGAGCTGGGCCTCGGCTCGGACCTGCAGGTGCTGGTGATGAACCGGCGCCTGGCCGAGCACATGGAGAAGACCGTCTTCGAGCAGTTCGTCGAAGGCGTGCAGACGCGCATCGACAACCAGACGCCGCCGGAGATGCGCTGGCTGGTGATGTTCTCCAAGCTGGCCGGCAGCGAGATGGGGCCGCTCAAGGAGCGCTGGGTTGCGCTGTCGAGCCAGAAGGGCTGGCTGCAGGAGTGGCTCGAGGGCCCGCTGGCTGCGGCGCTGGGCACGCTCAGGGCCGAAGAGGGCTTGCCGGTGGTGCTGATGATCGGGCGCGGGCGGCTGATGCTGCGCACGGCGCAAGCCGACGCCGATGTCGGCGAGCTGCAATCCTGGCTGCGCTTCTTCGAGTGCGCCATTCGCGAGGCCCGCCGCGTCGCGGCGGACAACCCCGATTCGCTGTCTCCCAGCGCGGCGGCCAGCGTCTGGCAGCAAAGCGCGCTGCCGGGCAGCGAGCGCGAGAAGTAGCCGCCTTCGCGCGGCGGCGGCCCGGCGCGCCCCGGCCCCCCGCGAGCCCCGCGTGGGCCGGTCAGGCCCTCGACGGCGCGGGCGCGTGCTTGCCCAGCTCGATCTTGGCGATCGCGTTGCGGTGCACCTCGTCCGGGCCGTCGGCGAGGCGCAGCGTGCGCACGTGTGCGTAGTGCGAAGCGAGCGGGAAGTCCTGGCTCAGGCCGCCGCCGCCGTGCACCTGCATGGCCCAGTCGAGCACCTGGCACGCCATTGTCGGCGCGACGACCTTGATCATCGCGATCTCGCCCTTGGCGCTCTTGTTGCCGGCGGTGTCCATCATCCAAGCCGCCTTCAGCGTGAGCAGTCGTGCCTGCTCGATCATGCAGCGGGCCTTGGCGATGCGCTCCTGCGTGACGCCCTGCTGCGCGACGGTCTTGCCGAACGCGACGCGGCTGGAGGCGCGCGTGCACATCAGCTTGAGCGCGCGCTCCGCCAGGCCGATGGTGCGCATGCAGTGGTGGATGCGGCCCGGGCCGAGGCGGCCCTGCGCGATCTCGAAGCCGCGGCCCTCGCCGAGGAGGATGTTGGACACGGGCACGCGCACGTCCTTGAAGTCCACCTCCATGTGGCCGTGCGGCGCGTCGTCGTAGCCGAAGACCGAGAGCGAGCGCAGCACCTTGACGCCGGGGGTGTCCATCGGCACCAGCACCATCGACTGCTGCGAGTGGCGCGGCGCGGCCGGATCGGTCTTGCCCATGAAGATCATGATCTTGCAGCGCGGGTCGCCGGCGCCGCTCGTCCACCACTTGCGGGCGTTGATGACGTACTCGTCGCCCTGGCGCTCGATGCGCGCCTCGATGTTGGTGGCGTCGGAGCTGGCCACCGCCGGCTCGGTCATCGCGAAGGCGCTGCGGATCTCGCCGGCCAGCAACGGCTTGAGCCAGCGCTCCTTGTGCTCGGGGCTGCCGTAGCGGACGATGGTCTCCATGTTGCCGGTGTCCGGCGCCGAGCAGTTGAAGACCTCGCTCGACCAGGGCACCGCACCCATGATCTCGGCCAGCGGCGCGTACTCCTGGTTCGTGAGGCCGGCGCCCAGTTCGCTCTCGGGCAGGAAGAGGTTCCACAGGCCCGCGGCGCGGGCCTTCGGCTTGAGCTTCTCGATGGTCTGCAGCGGCGTCCAGCGCTTGCCGGCCTTCGTGTTGGCCTCGAGCTCGGCCTCGTAGGCGGCCTCGTTCGGGTAGATGTGCTCCGCCATGAAGGCGTTGAGGCGGGCCTGAAGTTCCTGCGTGCGCGGCGAGTAGCTGAAGTCCATGGTGGCTCCTGGCGAAGTCGATTGGTTTCGTGCGGGGTTGGGTGCCGGAGGAACTCGGCTCAGGCGCCGAGGCGCTGCGCGAAGCTCCAGGCCATCTCCGCGAGCGGGCGGGTGCGGGCGCCGGTGGCGCGCGCCTCCTCGCTCGAGGCGATGCCGTCGACCACGCGCTTGGCGATGCCCTGCGTGATCGAGGCGAGACGGAAAAGGTTGTAGGCGAGGTAGAAGTCCCACTCGCCCATCAGCGCGTCGACGTCGCGCCCGCGGCCGGTGAACTCCTCGACCCGCTCGCAGTAGCGGCGCACGTACTCGCGCTCGCTCGGGATGCCGAGCGCCGCATGGTCGAGGCCGCCGATGCCGCGGAAGGTGCCCGGCGGGATGTGCCAGCTCATGCAGTGGTAGCTGAAGTCGGCGAGCGGGTGGCCGAGCGTCGAGAGTTCCCAGTCGAGCACGGCGGCGATGCGCGGCTCGGTGGCGTGGAAGATGAGGTTGTCGAGCCGGTAGTCGCCGTGCACCACCGAGACGTGGCTGTCGTCGCGCGCGCCGGCGGGCATGTGCGCGGGCAGCCACTCGATGAGCCGGTCCATCTCGGGGATCGGCTCGGTGACCGAGGCCACGTACTGCTTGCTCCAGCGGCCGATCTGGCGCTCGAAGTAGTTGCCCGGCTTGCCGTAGTCGGCCAGCCCGACCGCGGCCACGTCGACGCTGTGCAGCCTGGCGATGACGCGGTTCATCTCGTCGTAGATCGCGGCGCGCCCGGCCGGGGTCATGCCGGGCAGCGCCTGCTCCCACATCACGCGGCCCTCGACGCACTCCATGACGAAGAAGGCGCGGCCGATGACCGACTCGTCCGTGCACAGCACGTCCATGCGCGCCACCGGCACGCCGGTGCCAGCCAGCGCCTTCATGACGCGGAACTCGCGTTCGATGGCGTGCGCCGAGGGCAGAAGCTTGGCCGCCGGCCCGGGCTTGCTGCGCATCACGTAGTGGCGCCCGGGGGTCAGCAGCTTGTAGGTCGGGTTGCTCTGGCCGCCCTTGAACTGCTGCACCGTCAGCGGGCCGGCGAAGCCCGGGAGGTGCGCGGCCAGCCAGGCTTCGAGCGCCGCCACGTCGAAGGCGTGGCTGGCGGCCATCTCGCGCGTGCCGGTGAACTGTTCCATTGCGGATCCGTCCGTCTGCAGAAGCGAGCAGCTTAGCCGCACGTCGCCGGCCGGCGCTTCGGGGTGAACGAGCGGGCCGGTGCTCAGCCGCGCGAGGCGGCCAGCAGATGGTCCTGCGACAACAGGACCAGCCGGGTCGGCTCGACGCGCAGCGCGCCCTCGCGCTCGAACGTCTTGAGCTCCTGGTTGACCCTCTGGCGCGAGGCACCGAGCAGCTGCGCCAGGTCCTCCTGCGCGAGCGCCAGACCGATGCGGACCTCGGTGCCTTCGGCCACGCCGTAGCTCTTGGCCAGCAGCAGCAGCTGCCGGGCGAGGCGGGAGCGCAGCGGGCGGGTGTTCAGATCCTCGAACTGGTCGAACATCAGCCGCAGCCGCCGGCAGTTCAGCCTCAGCAACGCATCGTAGAGCTCGACATGCTGCGACAGCAGTGCCTTGAAGTCGGGCTTGCGCACGCACAGCAGCGTCGTCGCGCCATGCGCGTCGGCGTCGTGCGTGCGTGGCAGGCCGTCGAAGAGGGCGATGTCGCCGAACCACGTGCCCGGCTCGACATACGTCAGCGTCACCTGCTTGCCGGACAGCGACACGGAGCTGACGCGCACGGCCCCGAGCGCCACGCCGACCCACTCCTCGGCCGGTGCGCCGCGCGTGGCCAGCGGAGCGCCATCGGGCAGGCGTCGGACGGTGGCCCGGGAGAGGATCGCCTGGCGCAGCGGCAGGGAGAGCTTGCTGAACCAAGACCCGGACTCGATATTTTGACGCTCCTGGAGTGTAAGAACCGGGGTTTCCATGCTTTGTCCCTGACGCGACAGGCGGGCGGACCGGCGATTGTCCCGTCACCGGCGGATCACTCGGGCGGGCCAGCCCGCGGGCCTTGTTCGCCCCCCACGGAGGCGGGGCCGGCTCTGAAGGGCAGCGATCTCCCTGCGGCGCGTCGACGGCGGGCCGCGACGCGGCCGCGTGGCCGGTCGCAACGGCACCACACGGCAGTGCGCCGACGTGACCCGCGCCACGAACCGGCCCCCGGACCGAAGGGGCGCCGTAACCTTCATGCTAGAGTCCCCGGCGATTTTCCACGCCCGACGCCGCCACCGCATGCCCCCCATGTCGCGCCCGCTGTCGCCCTGGTTCGCGGCGGCACTGACCGTCGTCTCGGTCGAAATCTCCGCGGCGGGCTTCGGGGCCGGGTCGAGCACGACGCAGCTCGGCCAGACGCTCGAGTTCGTCGTCCCGGTGCGCACGGAGCCGGGCGAAGTCGTCGACGCGGCCTGCGTGGCGGCCGAAGTCGTCGTCGGTGAACGGCGGCTGCCGGCGCCTCTGGTCCGCACCGTGGTCGAGACGGTCAGCGGCGAGCTTTCGCGCGTGCGCGTGCTGACATCCCAGGCCGTCGACGAGCCGGTCGTCAACGTCGCGCTGTCGCTCGGCTGCCCGCCGCGGCTCTCGCGCCGGTTCGTGGTCTTCGCCGAACCGCCGATGACAGCGGCGCCGCCGGCATTGACCCAGGTTTCGCCGATTCCGATCACGCCCGCGGGCCAGCCCTTCGGACAGCCCGCGCTTCCGCCGGCGGCGGCGCCGGCTGCTCCGGCCTCCGGCGCCGAGATGCCTTCCGGGCAGCCTCCGGCCGCGACGCCCTCGACGGCGCCGCCTCCCGCCGCCGCCGCGGCGTCAGCCCCGCGCAGCGGGCAGCGTGCCGTGCTGCGGGCGCGTGCGCCGACGGGGGCCGCGACCGCCCGGCCGCCCCGCCCACGTCCCTCGCAGCCGGCAGTGGCCGACGCGCGCCCGCCGGCGCCGCGGCCCGCGCGGCCGCGCCTGCAACTGGAGCCGGCCGAGCCGCCGAGGGCCCCCCAGGCCGAGGCCATTGCACAGGCCATGGAAGCCGTCGCGCAGGCAGCCAGCGCGGCTCGGGCTGCCGAGGCCGCGGCCTCGGCTGCCGCGGCGCGCATCGCCACCCTCGAGCGCACGGTCGAGCAACTGCGCAGCGAGGCCCGCAGCAGCCAGGAGCAGGCAGCGCAGCTGCGCCAACGCCTGGCAGCCAGCGAGGAAACGAGTCGCTGGATGCTGCCGCTCGGTGCTGCGGTGCTCGTGCTGGGGGCGCTGGCCGGTTGGCTCGGCTGGCGCCTGACCGCGCTGCAGCGCGAGCGCCGCGCCGACTGGCGCGTGCCGTCCTCGACCCCGATCACGCCGACGCAGGCGGCCGATACCGTGGCCGACACGCGCCTGAACGCGCCCACGACCTCGTTCGTCACCGTGCCCGCCGTCGGCGCGGCCCCTGCCGGCGCGCGCTGGCACCGGGGCACCCCGGCGTGGCCGCCGCCGGCCGCCGCGCCCGTCGACCCGTGGGTTTCGTCGGACCTCGGCCAGACCGAGGCCCAGCCGCTGGCCGACACGCGCTCCGAGGTCACGAAGACGCAGCCTCTGCCACCCCTGGCCGCGACGGACGAAGGTGCGCCGCGTGATGTCACGATCGAGGAGCTGATCGACCTCGAGCAGCAGGCGGAATTCTTCGTCGTGCTGGGCCAGGACGAGGCGGCCATCGACCTGCTGATGGAACACCTGCGCAGCACGGGCGGCGGCAGCCCGTTGCCCTACCTGAAGCTGCTCGAGATCTATCGACGGCGCGGCGACCACGAGGCCTACGAGCGCACCCGCGCGCGCTTCAACCACCGCTTCAATGCCTATGCGCCGGAATGGGGAGCCGACCTGGCCGCCGGCCGCTCGCTCGACGACTACCCCGGTGTCGTGCCGCGCCTGCAGCAGGTGTGGCCGCGTCCGCTCGACGCGATGGCAGAGCTCGAGGCGCTGCTGTTCCGCAAGTCGCGTGGCGAGCTGTTCGACCTGCCGGCCTACCGCGAGGTGCTGCTGCTGTACTCGCTGGCGCGCGACCTGCTCGACCGCAAGGCGGCGGACACTGGCAACGTGGACTTCCTGCTGCCGATGAGCGAGGCGGCCACCGAGTTCGGGGCCACGGCGCCGGTGCCCTACCTCGGCCTGGAGAGCGACCCGACCGCGCCGCGTGGTGACGAGTCCGACAGGCCGACGAAGCCGATCGACTTCGACACGACCACGCGCGGACCGGGCGCCGGGCCGCGCCCGAGCCTGTTCGGCGACCTCGATCCGCCGACCAGCCCGGGGCAACGCCGGCCCTGAGCGGCCGCTCAGAGCCTCTTCAGGCGCGTGAGCGCCTCCTGCAGCGTCTCGTCCCGCTTGGCAAAGCACAGGCGGGCGAGCTTCTGCTCGAAGCCGCCTTCGTAGAAGGCCGAGAGGGGGATGGCCGCGACGCCGACCTCGCGCGTCAGCCACTGGCAGAACTCGGCTTCGGGCAACTCGCTCACGTTGGCGTAGTCGACGACCTGGAAGTAGCTGCCCTGGCTGGGCAGGGGCACGAGCCGCGTGCCGGCCAGGCCGGCACGGAAGAGGTCGCGCTTGCGCTGGTAGAAGGCCGGCAGATCGAGGTGCGGCCTCGGATCGGCCATGTAGCGTGCCAGCCCGTGCTGCACCGGGGTGTTGACGGTGAAGACGTTGAACTGGTGCACCTTGCGGAACTCGGCGGTCAGCGCGGCCGGGGCCGCGACGTAGCCGACCTTCCAGCCGGTGACGTGGTAGGTCTTGCCGAAGCTCGAGACGACGAAGGCCCGTTCCGCGAGCCCGGGCAGGGAGGCGGCGCTGACGTGCGGCTCGCCGTCGTAGACCATGTGCTCGTAGACCTCGTCGGAGATGAGCAGGACGTCGGTGGGCGCGAGCAGCGCGTCGAGCCGTTCCATCTCGGCACGCGTCCAGACGGTGGCGCTGGGGTTGTGCGGCGAGTTGATGATCATCATGCGCGTGCGCGTTGTCAGGGCCGCGGCGATGCGCTCGAAGTCGGGCCGGAAGGTGCGCGGAGTGAGCGGCACGCGCACGATGCGCCCACCCGCGAGCTCGATGTTGGGCGCATAGCTGTCGTAGCAGGGCTCGAGCACGATGACCTCGTCGCCTGGGTGCACGGCCGCGAGGACGGCGGTGATGATCGCCTGCGTGGCGCCGGCGGTGACCGTGATCTCGCTGCCGGGGTCGTAGCGTCGACCGTAGAGGGCCTCGATCTTGGCGGCGATGCGCTCACGCAGCTGTGGCACGCCGGCCATCGGCGGGTACTGGTTCAGTCCCTCGCGCATGGCCCGGGCCACGTGCTCGACGAGCGCGGGGTCGCCCTCGAAGTCGGGGAATCCCTGGCCGAGGTTGATGGCGCCGGTTTCCTGCGCCAGCGCGGACATGACGGTGAAGATCGTGGTGCCGACGGTGGGCAGACGGGACTCGATGACGGGCGTGCTCATGGTTGGGCAGGGGAGGAAGGGGCGGTCGACGCGAACGCAGGCGGGAGCCGGGTGGTCGCTCAGAGTTGGTAGTCGTGGTCGGCGTGACGGCCCGCCACGCCGTCGCCCGCGAGCGCACGGCCCTTGAGGGCGCGCTCCAGCAGGGCGGCGTTCAGGCGTGGCGCCAGCAGCTCGGCGAACGCCAGCACGAAGTGGCGCGGGAACACGCCGCGCTTGAACGCGACGCGCGTGACGTTGGTTCCGAAGAGGTGACCCAGCGGCACCGCGACGAGGTCGGCGCCGCCGGGCGCGGTGGACTCTTCCTGCATCGCCTGCTCGGCCACGATGCCGATGCCCAGGCCCAGGCGCACGTAGGTCTTGATGACGTCCGAGTCGATGGCTTCCAGCGCCACGCGTGGCGTCAGCTGCGCACGCGCGAACGCCTGGTCGATGCGCGTGCGGCCGGTGACGGTGGGGTGGTAGAGCACCAGCGGCTCCGAGGCCAGCTCTTCCAGCGTCGGCCGGCTCGACGAGGCCAGCGGGTGCCCGCGTGGCACGACGAGCGCATGCTGCCACTCGTAGCAGGGCAACGTGACGAGCTCGTCGTGCGCGGCAAGCGCCTCGGTGGCCAGGCCGATGTCGGCCACCTCGCTCTTCAGCATCGAGGCCACCTGCTCGGGCACGCCCTGGTGCAGGACCACCTGCACCTGCGGGTAGCGGCGGCGCAGCTCGGCCACGGGCCCGGGCAGGAAGTACCTCGCCTGCGTGTGCGTGGTGGCAATGGACAGCGTGCCCGTGTCGCGCGCGGCGAACTCGTCGCCGATGCGCTTGAGGTTGCCGATCTCTCGAAGGATCGTCTCCACGGAGGCGAGCATCCGGAGCCCCGGCTCGGTCACGCGCGTGAGCCGCTTGCCGTGCCGCACGAAGATGTCCACGCCGAGCTCCTGCTCGAGCTCGCGGATGGCCTTGCTCACCCCGGGCTGCGAGGTGTGCAGCGCGCGCGCGGTCTCGGTCAGGTTCAGGTTGCGGCGGACGGCCTCCTGGACGAAGCGCAGCTGGTGCAGGTTCAAGGCGGGCCTCCGGCGGGCCCGCCGAGCCCCCCGACGATGGCGTCGGCCATCGCCGCGTGCACGCCACGGTGCTCGCCGATCGCCTCGTGGAGCGTGAAGGCCACGCCGGCGTGGATGCGCCGCAGTTCGTCCAGCAGGAGCGGCAGGTCGCGGCGGACGTGGCCGCCCGTGCCGAGGAACATCGGCCGGATGTCCACCTGGCGGCAACCGGCCGCGATCAGTTCGGCGGCCGCCTCCGGCAGCGACGGCCGCATCAGCTCGAGGAAGGCAAGCCGGACCTGCAGGGAAGGCTGCCGCGCCCTGACGAGCGTGCCGATGGCCTCGAACGGAGCGGCCCAGGCCGGGTCGCGGGCGCCGTGCGCGAAGAGGATGAGACCTTGTGTCATGGGGCGAATGATGCGCGAGTCCGTCGGGGCGCTCAGCGGTAGCGCACCAGCCATGCGAAGGCCGCCATCGACAAGGCCAGGAAAAGCAGGCTCGGCGAAGCGGCCGCGGCCCAGGGCACCCACCCGTTGAGCAGCCCGATGTGGCCGGCGAGGTTGTTGAGCAGCACGAACCCGATGCCCAGCATGATGCCGCCGAACACCTTGAGGCTGACGCTGCCGGCGCGTGCGTGCATGTAGGCAAAGGGCAGTGCCAGCGCCACCATCACGAGGCACGCCAGCGGGTACACCGCCTTCTTCCAGAACTGGATCTGGTAGCGCTGCGCCGACTGCTCCTGGTCGGAGAGGTGGGCGCTGTAGCGCCACAGCTCGAGCGTGCTCATCGTGCGCAGCGGCAGCACCGCCGCGGCCACGACCTCCGGCGTCAGCGTGCTCTCCCAGCGCAGCTCGGGCACCTTGCGGACCTGCACCGGCAGGCGGCCGGGGGCGCGGGCGCGCGGCCACCGCGTCTCCTCGGCGTCGATCAGGGTCCACGTGCCGTCGTCGGCCACGCGTCCTTCGCGGGCCTCGATGCGCAGCGACAGCCGCCCGTCCTCGTCGAACTCGAAGATGCGGACTTCGGCGAGCGCGCCGCCGCCGCTCGTGCCGGCGATGTTGATCGAGGTGCTGCGCTCGCCCTCCGGAGCGCGGCGACGTTCCTTGAGCCACGCGCCGGCGCTGCCCAGGCGTGTGCCGCCGCTCGTGCGGGCCTTGAACAGCGCAGCCTCTCGCTCGGCGCGCGGCGCGACATAGTCGCCGATGACGAGGGTGAGGGCGCTGAAGGCCAGCCCCAGCACCGCCAGCAGGCGCAGCGCTCGCCCCGGGCCGAGGCCGCCCGTGCGCAGGATGGTGAACTCCGACGACTGGGCCAGTCGCGCCAGGGAGTAGATGGTGCCGATCAGCACCGCGATCGGCATCAGCTCGTAGAGATGGCTCGGGAGCTCGAGGGCCGCCGACCACGCTGCCTCGAGCGTTGCGAGCCCCTTGGCGCCGGCGTCGCCCAGCGTCTCGACGAAGTCGATGAAGTAGAAGAGCGCCAGGAAGGCGAGCGCGACGAACCCGACCGATGCGACGATGTCGCGGTAGAGCAGGCGGCGCACGGTCCTCATGGTCGCCATCGGTTCAGGCCGGGTGCAGGCGCCGCCCGGGCCAGCGGGCGACGGCCGAGTGGTCGCGCCACCACAGCAGGGCGAGTGCCAGCGCGAACGTGCCGCCGTGGATGAGCACGAGGGCGGCTCCCATCGTCAGCTTGCCGGTGGCCACCCACGCCTGCGAGAGGTTGACGACGTTGTAGTAGATGGCGAACGCCAGTAGCGCGAAGAGCAGGTTCCAGTTGCTGGCGCGCCGCGGGTTCGTGGCGGCCAGGCCGATGCCCAGCAGGACGAGGTTGGCTGCGCCGAGCAGCATGCCCAGGCGCCACGTCAGCTCGCCCTGGTGGCGCAGGGTGGGCATGCGGATCAGGTCGACCGTCGCCACCGCCTTGGGCGGGCGCGCTTCCGCGTCCCGAACGGCGCGCTCGCTGGCCAGCACGCGGTAGCTCTCGAAGCTGGACAGCGTGCGCTCGCCGGTCTTCTGCTGCACCTCGTTGCGCTGGCCCCGTTCGAGCACGAGGTAGTGGGCGTCGCCATCCTGCTCGAGCCGCCCGCTGCGGGCGGATGTCACCGACTCGGCGTGGTCCTGGCGGTTCAGGATGAAGACGTTGCGTGCCGTGCTGCCGTCGGTGCTCTCGCGCTCGACGAAGAACACGCGCCGGCCGTCGCTGGAGGTCTGGAACACGCCGGGCGCGACGCGAGAGAGGTCGGAGCGCTGCTGGTAGCGCTCGCGCAGCTCGAGCCCGTTCCGGTTGCCCCAGGGCCAGGCGAAGAGCAGCAGGAGCATCACGACCAGCAGCACCGGCCACACCGTGCGCAGCACCGGCTTGACGAAGCGCGCGAGGCCGATGCCGCTGGCGAACCAGATGCTCATCTCGCTGTCGCGGTACATGCGGCCGAGCGACAGCACGACGGCCACGAACAGGGACAGCGCCAGCATCGTCGGCAGGTGCCCCAGCGCGATGTAGCCGAGCAGCAGCACCACGTCGCGCGGAGCCACGGCGCCGCTGGCCGCCTGCCCGATCGTGCGGATGAGGAACATCGTCAGCACGATGGTCAGGATGACGACCAGCGTGGCGCCGAAGGTGCGCGCCAGTTCCTTGCGAACAGACGAATCGAATAACATCCTGCGCTTCGTTCAAGCCCTCGGAATTATGGACTTCAACACCCTCGTGCCCGGCAAGGCGGGGCTGGTCGGCGTCGATGCCGACGCATTGCTGGTCGTGGTGGTGGGCACCCAGATGCCCGCATCGCTCGAGGGGCCGCTCGCCGCGGTGCTCGCCGAGGCGGTGGCGGCCGGCGACTTCGCCTTCAAGCCCGGGCAGTTGCTGTATGCGCATCGCGTCGCCGGAGTGGCGGCGGCCAGGGTGGCCTATGCGTGGGCGGCCGACACGGGGGCGAAGGCGATGCGCCGTGCGGTGGCGGCGGGCGTGGCGCTGGTCAAGAGCGGCGGCGCGGGTCACCTTGCGGTGGCCGTCGCGGGTGCGCCGGCGGCCCTCGAGGGCACGGTGGCCGAGGCCTTGGTCGCGGCGGTCAGCGACTCGACCTATGTCTACCGCGCCACCAAGCCGACCGCGCCGGCTGCCCCGAAGCTGGGGCGGGTGTCGCTCGTCTGCAGCCGCACCGAGCAGGAGGCGCTGGCCGCCGGGCTGTCGCGTGCCGAGGCGGTAGCGGCCGGCGTGAGCCTGGCGCGCGAGTGCGCCAACCGGCCGGCCAACCACTGCACGCCGACGTACCTCGCCGAGCAGGCCGTCAAGCTCGGCAAGAGCCATGGCCTCAAGGTGGAGGTGCTCGGGCGCAAGGATTGCGAGCGCCTGGGCATGGGCTCCTTCCTGGCCGTGGCGCAGGGATCTGAGCAGCCGCCGAAGTTCATCGTCATGCGTTGGTCTGGTGCGGCGAAGGACGATGCGCCCCTGGTCATCGTGGGCAAGGGCATCACGTTCGACACCGGCGGCATCTCGATCAAGCCGGCCGCCGAGATGGACGAGATGAAGTTCGACATGGGTGGCGCCGCGAGCGTGCTGGGCACCATGTGCGCAGTGGCCACGGCGAGGGCGCGTGTCAACCTCGTCGGCATCATCCCGGCGTGCGAGAACATGCCCAGCGGCCGCGCCGTCAAGCCTGGTGACGTGGTGAGGAGCCTTTCGGGCCAGACGATCGAGATCCTGAACACCGACGCCGAGGGCCGGCTGATCCTCTGCGACGCGCTGACCTACGCCGAGCGGTTCAAGCCGGCCGCGGTGGTGGACATCGCGACGCTGACGGGGGCGTGCGTCATCGCCCTCGGCCACCACCGCAGCGGCCTGTTCAGCACCGACGACGGCCTGGCCGCCGAGCTGCTCGCGGCCGGCGACGCGGCGCTCGACCCCGCCTGGCGCATGCCGCTCGACGACGAGTACGACGAGGCGCTGAAGAGCAACTTCGCCGACATGGCCAATGTCGGTCCGCGGGCGGGCGGTGCCATCACGGCGGCGATGTTCCTGCGCCGGTTCACGGCCAAGCTGCGCTGGGCGCACCTCGATGTGGCGGGCACGGCCTGGCGATCGGGCGCGAACAAGGGCGCGACCGGACGCCCGGTTCCGTTGCTCTCGCAGTGGGTGATGTCGCGTGCGGCGGCGCCTGCGGCCAAGCCCGGCGGCGCGTCCAAGGCGAGGCCCGGCAAGGACGTCGAAGCCCGCAAAGGCGGCAAGGACGGCAAGGGCGGCAAGGGCGGTTCCGAGAGCGGGGCGCCAGGCCGCGCCGCGCGTGCACGCGCGGCCTGAGCGGCTCGGCTCCGACGGTGGCCGCAATGGCCGGTGGCGTCGAGTTCCACACCGGCGTGCCGGACATGGCGGCGTTTGCCTGCCGCCTGCTGCGCAAGGCCTACCGTCGCGGAGCCACGGTGCTCTGCCTGGCTCCAGCGCAGCGGCTGGAGTCGCTGGATCGCGCGCTGTGGACGTTCGTCGAACGCGAGTTCGTCCCGCATGCGGTGGTCGGGCGGGTTGCGGCGCGCGTGCTCGAGCGCTCGCCCATCTGGCTGGCGACGGCGCCTCCCGGCGTGGATGAGCCGGGAGGAGGCCGGCGCGACGTGGTCGTCAATCTTGGCGGCGCACTGCCGGTGGAGACGGCCCTGACGATGCGCGTGATCGAGGTCGTCGGCGCCGAGGACGATGAGGTCGAGCGAGGCAGGGCCCTGTGGCGCCAATACCGGGCCCAGGGCCTCGAGGTCGTCCACCACCCGTTCAGGTCGGCCCAGGCCGACTGAACGAGCGGGCCCGCGATGCCCGCAGGCGCTACCCGTGCGACCCCTGTCCACCGCGCGCCCGATGAGTGCGTTGCGGCGACACGGCGGCACGGTGCCTTCCCGGAGTAACCCCGCTTGGGTGGGGGGGGCATTTGGGGTATCGTCGCCGGCTTTCGTCATCCCCTCGGTTGTCCTGAGAGACAACGCCTTTTCCTCCGGAGGATCCTGCATGCAAGTCAAGTTGAACCTGATCGTCGGCGCCACCGCCATCGTGCTGGGCGGTGCTGCCTATGCCCAGGACCTGGTGGTCAAGATCGGCCATGTCGGGCCCACCAGCGGCTCCATCGCCCACCTGGGCAAGGACAACGAGAACGGCGCTCGCCTCGCCATCGAGGAGCTGAATGCCAAGGGCGTGATGATCGGCGGCAAGAAGGCCAAGTTCGAACTGCTCGCCGAAGACGATGCGGCGGACCCCAAGCAAGGCACGGCAGCCGCGCAGAAGCTGGTCGACAGCAAGGTGCAGGGTGTCGTCGGGCACCTGAACAGCGGCACGTCGATCCCCGCCTCGAAGATCTACAGCGACGCGGGCATCCCGCAGATCAGCCCTTCGGCCACGAACCCGAAGTTCACGCGCCAGGGCTACAAGACCACGTTCCGCGTCGTTGCCGATGACGTGCACCTGGGCGGCACCCTCGGCCGCTACACGGTGAAGGAACTGAAGGGCAAGAGCATCGCCGTGATCGACGACCGCACCGCCTACGGCATGGGCGTCGCCGAGGAGTTCGAGAAGGGTGTCAAGGCCGCCGGCGGCAAGACGATCCCGCGCGTGTTCACGACCGACAAGGCGACCGACTTCACCGCCATCCTGACCAGCCTGAAGGCCAAGAAGCCCGACGTGGTCTTCTTCGGCGGCATGGACGCGGTGGCCGGCCCGATGCTGCGCCAGATGAAGCAGCTCGGCATCCAGGCCAAGTTCGTCGGCGGCGACGGCATCTGCTCGAGCGAGCTGCCGAAGCTGGCGCAGGACGGCATGGCCGACGGCCAGGTCGTGTGCGCGGAGGCCGGTGGCGTCGAGGGCGAGGCCAAGAAGGCGATGGAGGAGTTCAACCAGCGCTTCAAGGCCAAGTTCAACGCCGACGTGCAGGTGTATGCCCCGTACGTCTACGACGCCGTCATGGTGATGGCCGACGCGATGGTCAAGGCCAAGTCGTCCGACCCGAAGGTCTACCTGCCCGTGCTGGCCAAGACGACCGGCTACAAGGGCGTGACCGGCACGATCTCGTTCGACAACAAGGGCGACATCAAGAACGGCGCACTGACCCTGTACACGTACAAGGGCGGCAAGCGCGACCAGATCGCCGTGGTGCGCTGAGTCGTACCGCGGTCGCGGCCGCGCAAAGCGCGGCCGTCATGAAGAAGGGGCCCTCGTGGCCCCTTTCCGTTTCATCGCGATCACGTTCATCGCGAGCACGAAGAAGGGGCCGCTCGGGCCCCTTTTCTCGTTTGGCTCGCGGCGGTCGCTCGACCGCCCCGGGCTGCGCCTACTTCAGCTTCACTTCCTTGTAGAGGACGTGCTTGCGCGCCTTCGGGTCGAACTTCAGGAACTCGAGCTTCTCGGGCGTCGTCTTCTTGTTCTTGCTCGTGGTGTAGAAGTGGCCGGTGCCCGCCGAGGACTCCAGCTTGATCTTCTCGCGTCCGCCTTTGCTGGCCATGGTGCAGATCTCCTAGGTTGGGCGGCTGATCAGAGCTCGCCGCGCTGGCGCAGGTCGGCGACCACCTGGTCGATGCCGACCTTGTCGATGAGGCGCAGCGCCGCGTTGCTCACGCGCAGTCGCACCCAGCGGTTCTCCGTCTCAAGCCAGAACCGGCGGTACTGCAGGTTGGGCAGGAAACGGCGCTTCGTTTTGTTGTTGGCGTGGGAGACGTTGTTCCCGACCATCGGGCGCTTGCCCGTGACTTGACAGACGCGTGCCATGAAGTGTTCCCTCCTTCAGCGAGGGCTCGGTTGCAGGGTGCCGGTGTCGGCAAAGCTACGGATTATAGCCACAGCCTGGCGGGCGGCCCTCCGGGCCCCTGGTCGGTGCCTCAGCCGGCCTGCTGCTCAAGGTAGCGCTGGGCGTCGAGCGCCGCCATGCAGCCCGTGCCGGCGCTGGTGATGGCCTGGCGGTAGACGTGGTCCTGCACGTCGCCGGCGGCGAAGACGCCCTCGACGCTGGTCATCGTGGCCATGCCCGCCAGCCCGGAGCGGGTGACGATGTAGCCGTCCTTCATCTCCAGCTGGCCCTTGAAGATGTCGGTGTTGGGCTGGTGGCCGATGGCGATGAAGCAGCCCTTGAGCGTGAGCTGGCGGGCGCTGCCGTCCTGCGTGGACTTCAGCCGCACGCCGGTGACGCCGCTGTTGTCGCCGAGCACCTCGTCGAGCGTGTGCCACAGGTGCAACTCGATGCGCCCGGCGGCCACGCGCTCCATCAGCTTGTCGACCATGATCGGCTCGGCCCGGAACTTGTCGCGCCGGTGCACGAGGTGCACCTTGGAGGCGATGTTGGCCAGGTAAAGAGCCTCCTCGACCGCGGTGTTGCCGCCGCCGACCACGCAGACCTCCTCGCCGCGGTAGAAGAAGCCATCGCAGGTGGCGCAGCCGCTCACGCCCTTGCCCATGAACGCCTGCTCGCTCGGCAGGCCGAGGTACTTGGCGCTGGCGCCGGTGGCGACGATCAGCGCATCGCAGGTGTAGCTGCCCGAGTCGCCCTGCAGCCTGAACGGCCGCTGGCCGAGTTCGACCTGGTTGATGTGGTCGAACACCATCTCGGTGTCGAAGCGCTCCGCGTGCTGCTGGAAGCGCTGCATCAGATCCGGGCCCTGCACGCCGGCCACGTCCGCGGGCCAGTTGTCGACGTCGGTGGTGGTCATCAGCTGCCCGCCCTGGGCAATGCCGGTCACGAGCACCGGCTTCAGGTTGGCGCGCGCGGCGTAGATGGCGGCGGTGTAGCCGGCCGGCCCGGAGCCGAGGATCAGCACGCGCGCGTGCTTGGGAGCGGTGTCGTTGGTCATGGCAGGCGAATCAGCGATGAGGGGATGCCCGTGCGGCGTCGCGCCGAATCCACGCGCGAAACGAAGTAGGGGGTGCCCATGGCCGGGTTCAAGCCCGCCGATGGGCACAATAGGCAGATTCTTGCAGAACGTGCCCGGGGGCGACGCCGCCCCGGCCTTGCCGCACCGGGCCACAACGAAGAGGAGTGAGCCGATGTCGATGTTGTCGAACCTGGACCTGATCCGGCGTGTGCCGCTGTTCTCCATGCTCACGGCAGACCAGGCTCAGGCCATCGCCGACAGCGTGGTCAAGCGTCGCTTCCGGCGCGGGGAGATCGTCGTCGAGCAGGGACGCAAGAGCAACGCCCTGTTCATCCTGCTCAACGGTCGCGCCCGCGTCCTCACCTCCGACTCGCGGGGCCGCGAGGTCATCCTCGCCGTGCTGGAAGCCGGCGACTATGTCGGCGAGATGAGTCTCATCGACAACGAGCCGCACTCGGCCACCGTGCGTGCCGAGGTGCAGACCGACATGCTCGTGCTGGCCCGCGCCGACTTCGCGCGCTGCCTGCCCGAAGCCAGCACCCTGAGCTACGGCATCCTGCGCGGCCTCGTGAAGCGGCTGCGCAACGCCGACCGCCAGATCGAGTCGCTGGCGCTGCTCGACGTCTACGGCCGCGTTGCCCGCACGCTGCTCGACATGGCCGAGGAGACGCCCGAGGGCATCAAGATCATCCGCCACAAGGTCAGCCGCCAGGACATGGCCAAGGTCGTGGGGGCCTCGCGCGAGATGGTCAGCCGCGTCATGAAGGACCTCGAGGAGCGGGGCGTCATCGAGACGCAGGAGAACGGCTCCGTGGTCATCAAGGAACGGCTCGGCAACGACTGAGCCCCGTGCGGCCGCTGCCGCGGGGCTCGAGGCCCTGACGCCACAATCCCCGGATGAGTTTCCCGCTCGGATCCCTGCGAGGCGACGCGGCAGCCGCATCGCCCGCGACCTCCGGCCCGACGCCCGCGGCCGTGCCCTGGCGGCGCAAGGCGTGGCTCTTCGTCGGAGGGCTGGCCTGGCTGCTGTTGCTGCTGGCGATGGCGACGCACAACGCGGCCGATCCGGCGTTCACGACGTCCGGCAGCGGCGACACGGTACGCAATCGCGTCGGGCTGGTCGGGGCGCGGGTGGCCGACATGGCGTACTTCCTGTTCGGCTTCTCCAGCTGGTGGCTGCTCCCGGTGGGCCTGCGTGCCTGGCTCTCGTCGCTGGCCGCCGTGCTGCGGCACGATGCCGTGCCCGTGCCGGCGGCGCGCTGGCGCGTCTGGCTCGGGCTCGCGCTGCTGCTGGCGGCCAGCTGTGCGCTGGAGTGGACGCGCCTGTATCGCTTCGAGGCGCATCTGCCCGGGCACGCCGGCGGCGTGCTGGGCTGGGCACTCGGGCCGCTGTCGATGCGCTGGCTCGGCTTCGCGGGGTCGGGCGTGCTGTGGATCGCGATCGGGGTGGCCGGTGCCTCGATGGCGCTGCGGTTCTCGTGGCTGAGCCTTGCGGAGTCGATCGGGCAGCGCTTCGATGCGCTGCGCGACCGCCTGCAGGGTCGTCGTGAACAGGCCGAGGATCGGCGTCTGGGCGAGATGGCGCTGCGCGAGCGCGAGCAGCTGGTCGAGGTCGAGAAGCGCCGGGAAGAGGCCGAGCCGGCTCCGCTGGTGATCGCGCCTCCCACGCCGGAGATCCCGAAGTCGCAGCGCCTGGCCCGCGAACGGCAGAAGCCGCTCTTCGCGGAGCTGACCGACAACAAGCTGCCCCAGGTCGACCTGCTCGACGAGGCCCCGTCGGCGAGCCGCGAGGCGCCGGTGACGGCCGAGTCGCTGGAGATGACCTCGCGCCTCATTGAGAAGAAGCTGCGCGACTTCGGCGTCGAGGTGCACGTGGTGGCGGCCTCGCCCGGCCCGGTGATCACGCGCTACGAGATCGAGCCGGCCACCGGCGTCAAGGGCGCGCAGGTCGTGAACCTGGCGAAGGACCTGGCGCGCTCGCTGTCGCTCGTGAGCATCCGCGTCGTCGAGGTGATCCCGGGCAAGACGACGATGGCGCTCGAGCTGCCGAACGCACGCCGGCAGACCATCCGGCTGTCGGAGATCCTCGGCAGCGAGGTCTACAACGCCTCGCCGTCGATGCTGACGATCGGCCTGGGCAAGGACATCGTCGGCAACCCGGTGGTGGCCGACCTGGCGAAGATGCCGCACTGCCTCGTGGCCGGCACCACCGGCTCGGGCAAGAGCGTGGGCATCAACGCGATGATCCTGAGCCTGCTCTACAAGGCCGAGGCGCGCGACGTGCGCCTGATCCTCATCGACCCGAAGATGCTCGAGATGAGCGTCTACGAGGGCATACCGCACCTGCTGGCGCCCGTGGTCACCGACATGAAGCAGGCGGCCAATGCGTTGACGTGGTGTGTCGGCGAGATGGAACGTCGCTACCGCCTGATGAGCAAGCTCGGCGTGCGCAACCTCTCGGGCTACAACCGCAAGGTGGCCGACGCGCTGGAGGCGGGCCTGCCGCTCGGCAACCCGTTCAGCCTGACGCCGGAAGCCCCCGAGCCGCTGGAGCGCCTGCCGCAGATCGTCGTCGTCATCGACGAGCTGGCCGACCTGATGATGGTCATCGGCAAGAAGATCGAGGAGCTCATTGCCCGCCTCGCGCAGAAGGCGCGCGCCGCCGGCATCCATCTCGTGCTGGCGACGCAGCGGCCGAGCGTCGACGTCATCACCGGCCTCATCAAGGCCAACATCCCGACACGGCTGTCGTTCCAGGTGGCCAGCAAGATCGACAGCCGCACGATCCTCGACCAGATGGGTGCCGAGGCGCTGCTCGGCCAGGGCGACATGCTCTACATGGCCTCGGGCACCGGCATGCCCGTGCGAGTGCACGGCGCCTTCGTCAGCGACGAGGAGGTTCATCGCGTCGTCGAATACCTCAAGGCCCAAGGTGAGCCGAACTACATCGAGGGCATCCTCGAGGGCGGCGTGCTCGAGGGCGACGAGGGCGGCGCGGCCGGTGGCGAGGCGGGCGGGGGCGACGGCGAGAGCGACCCGATGTACGACCAGGCCGTCGAGGTGGTGCTGCAGCACCGGCGAGCCTCGATCTCGCTCGTGCAGCGGCACCTGCGCATCGGTTACAACCGCGCGGCGCGATTGCTGGAACAGATGGAGCGCAGCGGACTCGTATCCGCCATGGCCACGAACGGCAACCGGGACATCCTCGTGCCGCGGCGCGAGGAGTGAGGGGCGCCCTCCCGACGATGGAGCATCCCAAGAGCCTGCTGCCGCGCCTGCGCGCGGCCCGTGGCCTGGCTGCCGGGCTGGCCCTGCTCCTGATCGCGGCTGCCGGCGCCCGGGCCGATGCGGTCGAACGCATGCGCGAGTTCGCCCGCGACGTCAAGGGCGGCGAGGCGGCCTTCACGCAGACCGTGACGTCCGCCGATGGCAGCCGCCGCAAGGTCTCCACCGGCACCTTCTCGTTCCTGCGTCCCGACCGCTTCCGCTTTGCCTACCAGAAGCCCTTCGAGCAGCTGATCGTCTCGGACGGGCAGAAGGTGTGGATCCACGATCCCGACCTGAACCAGGCCAGTTCCCGCCCCCTGGCAAAGGCGCTGGGGCAGACGCCTGCGGCATTGCTGGCCGGCGGGTCGCCCGAGCAGGACTTCCAGTTGGCCAACGAAGGCCTGCGCGACGGCCTCGAGTGGGTCAAGGCGACGCCCAGGTTGAAGGAGGGGGCCACCTTCCAGGCCGTCCGGGTGGCCTTTCGGGGCAAGGAACTGGCGGCGGTCGAGATCGTCGACAACTTCGGCCAGCGGTCGCTGCTGCAGTTCAGCGGTTGGGCGAGCTCGGGGCCGGCGTTGCCACCGGCCGAGCGTTTCCGCTTCGTGCCTCCGGCCGGTGCCGAGGTGGTGGAACAGTAGGCATTCGGGGCGCGCCGGGCGCGCGGCGGCGTGGATCGCGGGCAGGCGCGCGCCGTCGGGGCCGGCGTTGCTCCGGGGTCGGGCAGGTGACCAACCGGCACGACCCCGGGGACGCGTCAGAAGACGATCTTCGCTCCCACCGAGAGCTGGTTCACACGCGGCGATTCGAAGCGCACTGCGTAGGCCGCATTGACCGACAGGCCCTTGCCCAGGGCCCATCCTGCGCCGGCCGAGACTGCCGGTCGGCCGCGGTCATCGCCGAACGTGTCGGCGGCGAACGCGACGTCGCCGACCGTCTCGATCCCGAGCGACCAGACCGTCGTGTCCTGGCGCAGCGTGCGGCTGCGGCTCCAACCCAGATTGAAGTGCCCAAGCAACCTGGGAGCCAGCTCGAGGGTGACGAGGCCGGCGACGTTCAGTTCCTCGCGACGCAACGAATCCCCGCCGACCTTCACGCCGCCCACGGAGTAGGCGACACCGTAGCCGGTGCGCCCCTGGCCGGGCATCTGAAGGGTGGTCTTGGCGCCCAGCACGACGCGTTCCTCCTTTTCGCCGGCGGCGCTGGCACGCTCGTAGGTGAGCGCGGGCTGGGTGTCGAACGCGACACCGCAGGTGATGATGCCGGACCACTCGCGCACCTTCGGGGCGCCGCGGGCACGGCTGGTGCCGGCGGCGGCCTCGACCTGGCAGGCCTCGCGATCGATGACGTCGGCCGTCTCGCTGACGAGCGGGCGATCGGCTTGCGCCGCGTCCAGCAGCAGCAGCAACGTCACTGCGATCAGGGCGGCAGGTCTGTTCATGCGGTGATTCTCCGCCAAGGCCGCCCGGCCGGGCCCGAGGCCGCCGCTGCCAGAATCGGCGTCATGAGCGCCCCGTCGTCCGAGGCTTCGCAGGCTTCGCTGCTGCCGCCCGAGGAGAGCCCCGCTGTCTCCGAGGGCGCCGACGACCCGCGCGCGCCACTCGCCGAGCGCCTGCGCCCACGGGCGCTGTCCCAGGTTGTCGGGCAACGGCACCTGCTGGCGCCCGGGCGGCCACTGGCCCTGGCGGCCGAGGCGCAGCGCCTTCCCTCGATGATCCTCTGGGGCCCCCCGGGGGTCGGCAAGACGACGCTGGCGCGCCTGCTGGCCGCGGGCAGCGGGGCACGGTTCATCGTGCTCTCGGCCGTGCTGGCCGGCGTGAAGGAGATCCGCGAGGCCGTGGAGCAGGCACGTGCCTGGCGGGCGCAGGGCCGGGCCACGGTGGTGTTCGTCGACGAGGTGCACCGCTTCAACAAGTCGCAGCAGGACGCCTTCCTGCCGCACGTCGAGTCGGGGCTCTTCAGCTTCATCGGGGCGACCACCGAGAACCCGTCGTTCGAGGTGAACTCGGCCCTGCTCTCGCGGGCGGCCGTGCACGTGCTCAAGCCGCTGGAGCCGGACGACCTGCGCGAGCTGCTGACCCGGGCGCAGGCGCTGCTCGCGGCGCCGCCCCTGGCGGATGCGGCGGCCGAGCGTTTGCTCGCCCACGCCGATGGCGACGCGCGCCGGCTGCTCAACGCCTACGAGAACGTCGCCGCGGCAGCGAGTGCCGAAGGCGTGGCCGAGATCGGCGAGGCCTTGCTGGAGCGCACCCTCGGCGAGATGCACCGCCGTTACGACAAGGGCGGCGACTTCTTCTACGACACGATCTCGGCGCTGCACAAGTCGGTGCGCGGCTCCGACCCTGATGCGGCGCTGTACTGGCTCGCACGCATGCTCGACGGGGGCGCGGACCCGCGCTATCTCGCGCGGCGCATCGTGCGCATGGCCAGCGAGGACATCGGCCTCGCCGACCCGCGCGCCCTGCGCCTCGCGCTCGACGCCGCCGAGGTCTACGAGCGCCTCGGTTCGCCGGAAGGGGAGCTTGCGCTGGCCGAGGCCGTGGTCTACCTCGCCGTCGCGGCGAAGAGCAACGCGGTCTACACGGCCTGGAACGCCGCACGCGCCCACGTCCGGCAGGATGGTTCGCGCCCGGTGCCCGAGCGCCTGCGCAACGCGCCGACGCGACTGATGAAGAGCCTCGGCCACGGCGAGGGCTACCGCTACGCGCACGACGAAGCGGGTGCGTTCGCCGCCGGCGAGCGCTACCTCCCCGACGGCATGGCCGATGTCATCTTCTACGAGCCGACCGAACGCGGGCTCGAGGGCCGCATCGCCGAGAAGCTGGCCCGGTTGCGAGAGGCCAACCGCGCGGCGCGGCTCGCCGACGCGGCACCGGCCCGGGATTGATCATCGCCATCGCCCGTTCCGGGCGGCGGCGCGCCGTCACACTTCGAGCACGACCCGGCGCGACACCTGCCGCAGCGCGAAGTGCGACCGGATGCGGGCCACGTGCGGGAATGCCGCCAGCTGCTTCCGGTGCAGCCGTTCGTAGTCGGCCGTGTCGGCCACCGCCACGCGCAGCAGGTAGTCGTAGTCGCCCGCCATCAGGTGGCACTCGAGGATGTCGGGCGAGGCCGCGACCGCGCGCTCGAAGGCATCGAGCGCCGTCTCGCTCTGGCTGGAAAGGGTGATCTCGATGAAGACGGTGTCGCCCTTGCCGAGCGCCGAGGCGCTGACCCGCGCCCCGTAGCCTTCGATCACGCGCAGCTGTTCGAGGCGTTGCACACGGCGGAGGCACGCCGATTGCGACAGCCCTGCACGCTGGGCGAGCTCGGTGTTGGTGAGTCGTCCCTCGGATTGCAGGCAGCGCAGCAGCAGGCGGTCGGTGCGGTCGAGGTCGGCCGGTGGAGGCATTGGAGGATTCTGCCGCCGATTCGCCGTGCGTCAGGGAATTCTTGCGCCAATCAGGGGATTCTGCGCGCACGGAACGCAGCATTCTGCCGGCTCACCGCAGGCACGATGTCGGCTGACGAGGTTGCGGTCGAACGGAGAAGCCCATGCGGATCGGTGTGCCCAAGGAGATCAAGCCCCAGGAGAACCGTGCCGGCCTGACGCCCCCGGCGGTGCACGAACTGGTCCGGCATGGCCACGAAGTGCTGGTGCAGACGGGCACCGGTGGCGGGATCGGCTGCGACGACGCGCAGTACCGCGCGGCCGGTGCGCGCGTGGTGCCTGATGCCGCGGCGGTCTTCGGCGAAGCCGAACTGGTGGTCAAGGTCAAGGAGCCGCAGCCTTCCGAGATCGCGCTGCTGCGCCGCGGACAGGTGCTGTTCACGTACCTGCACCTTGCGCCGGACCCGGCGCAGACGCGGGGCCTGATCGCGTCGGGTTGCACCGCCATTGCCTACGAGACCATCACCGATGCGCGCGGGCACCTGCCGTTGCTGGCGCCGATGAGCGAGGTTGCCGGCCGCATGGCGGTGCAGGTCGGCGCGGTGGCGCTGCAGCGGCCGAACGGCGGCCGCGGCGTGCTGCTGGGCGGCGTGCCGGGCGTGGCGCCCGGCAGGGTGGTCGTGCTGGGCGGCGGCGTCGTCGGCACCCACGCGGCGAAGATGGCCGTGGGCCTCGGCGCCGAGGTCAGCATTCTCGACAAGAGCCTGGCACGCCTGCGCGAGCTCGATGACCTCTTCTCGGGGCGCGTGAAGGTCCTCTACGCTTCGGCGGCCGAAGTCGAGCAGGCGGCGGTGGGCGCGGACCTCGTGATTGGCGCGGTGCTCGTGCCCGGGGCCGCCGCACCGAAGCTGCTCACGCGCGCCCAGGTGGCGCGCATGCAGCCGGGCGCCGTGCTCGTCGACGTGGCCATCGACCAGGGCGGCTGTTTCGAGACCTCGCGGCCGACCACGCATGCCGAGCCGACGTATGTCGTCGACGGCGTGGTGCACTACTGCGTGGCCAACATGCCCGGTGGCGTGCCGCGCACCTCGACCTGGGCGCTCAACAACGCCACGCTGCCGTTCACGCTCGCGCTGGCCGACAAGGGGTGGCGAAAGGCGTGTCTGGACGACCCGCACCTGCTCGCGGGCTTGAACGTGCACGACGGTCAGGTGACGTATGCCGCGGTCGCCGAGGCACAGGGCCTGCCCTGGGCGAGCGCGCGCAGCGTGCTCGACTGAAGCCGCGCGCGGCCGCCGCCGGCGCTCGTTTTGGGGCGCGGGGCAGGGCCCCGTACACCCGCCGCGGCGCCGTGAGGCCGCGGGGAAGCCCACCCCCGGCCCGCACGACCCGCTGCCTAGAATCGCGGGCCTCACAGGCTAAGGCGGCACGGCTCCTGCTACCGCAGTTCGAGAACGTGAGCGAAATCGAGGAGTTGCGCGACGGCGCCGCGGCGCCGGTCGTGCCGAGGAGAACCCCCGCATGGACATCTTTCTCCAGCAGATCATCAACGGTCTGGTGCTGGGCAGCATGTATGCCTTGGTGGCGCTGGGCTACACGATGGTCTACGGCATCATCAACCTGATCAACTTCGCGCACGGCGAGGTGCTGATGGTCGGTGCCCTGACGAGCTGGACCGTCATCAGCGCGCTGCAGGGCTCGGGCCTGCCCGGCTGGCTGCTGATGCTGATCTCGCTGGTTTGTGCGATCGTGGTCTGCGCGGCGCTGAACTTCACGATCGAGAAGCTCGCCTACCGGCCGCTGCGCAACGCGCCTCGCCTCGCGCCGCTGATCACCGCGATGGGCATGAGCCTGCTGCTGCAGACGATCGCGATGATCATCTGGAAGCCGAACCCCAAGCCCTACCCGGCGCTTCTGCCCAACGAGCCGATCGACCTCGGCGGGCCGGTGATCGGCATCACCCAGATCCTCATCCTCGGCCTGACCACCGTCATCCTGGCGGTGCTGATGTGGCTGGTGAACCGCACGAAGCTCGGCCGAGCGATGCGCGCCACCGCCGAGAACCCCCGCGTGGCCGCGCTGATGGGCGTGAAGCCCGACATGGTGATCTCCGCCACGTTCATCATCGGCGCTGCCTTGGCCGCCGTGGCCGGAGTGATGTGGGCCGCGAACTACGGCACCGTGCAGCACGCGATGGGCTTCCTGCCCGGGTTGAAGGCGTTCACCGCGGCGGTGCTCGGCGGCATCGGCAACCTCGCCGGCGCGGTGGTGGGCGGCATCGCGCTCGGGCTGATCGAGGCGCTGGGCGCGGGCTACCTCGGTGACCTCACGGGTGGGGTCTTCGGCAGCCACTACGCCGACGTGTTCGCGTTCGCCGCGCTGATCCTCGTGCTGACCTTGCGGCCGGCAGGCCTGCTCGGCGAGCGCGTGGCCGACCGGGCCTGAGGCGCGAAGGGCACGCCGCCATGAAGAACAAGCTCGCCGTCTTCTTCGTCGCCGCCCTGGTGCTGCTGGCGCTGCCGCTGTTCGTGCAGCAGATCGGCCAGGGCTGGGTGCGCATCATGGCCATCGCGCTGCTGTACGTGCTGCTCGCGCTCGGCCTGAACATCGTCGTGGGCTACGCCGGCCTGCTGGACCTCGGTTTCGTCGCTTTCTACGCCGTGGGCGCGTACATGTACGCCCTGCTCGCGAGCCCGCACCTGAACGAGAACTTCGAGTGGTTCGCGGCCGCCTTTCCTGACGGTCTGCACACGCCGATCCTGCTCGTCATCCCGCTGGGTGCGGCGCTGGCGGCACTGGCCGGCGTGCTGCTGGGGCTGCCGGTGCTCAAGCTGCGCGGCGACTACCTGGCCATCGTGACGCTCGGCTTCGGCGAGATCATCCGCGTGTTCATGAACAACCTCGAGCACCCGGTCAACCTCACCAACGGGCCGCGCGGCCTCGATCGCATCGACCCGATGAGCGTGTTCGGCGTCAGCTTCGGCAAGCCCTGGGAGGTGGCGGGTTTCGAGGTGGCCCCGGTGACGATGTACTACTGGCTGTTCCTGGTGCTGGTGGTGGTGAGCGTGGTCATCTGCCATCGCCTGGAGCTTTCGCGCATCGGACGGGCCTGGATGGCCATCCGCGAGGACGAGATCGCCGCCAAGGCGATGGGCATCAACACGCGCAACATGAAGCTGCTGGCGTTCGGCATGGGCGCCACCTTCGGCGGCGTCTCGGGCGCGATGTTCGCGGCCTTCCAGGGCTTCGTCTCGCCGGAGTCGTTCAGCCTCATGGAGAGCGTGATGATCGTCGCCATGGTGGTGCTGGGCGGCATGGGGCACCTGCCGGGCGTGGTGCTGGGTGCGCTGCTGCTGGCGGCGTTGCCCGAGGTGCTTCGCTACGTGGCCGGCCCGCTGCAGCAGATGACCGACGGGCGGCTCGACGCGTCGATCCTCCGGCAGCTGCTCATCGCGCTGGCCATGATCACGATCATGCTGCTGCGCCCGCGCGGCCTGTGGCCCTCGCCCGAGCACGGCAAGGCGGCACCTGCGCCCTCGGGCAAGCAGGGGGATTGAGCCATGTCGAACGCGAACACGGGCGTGGCCGGCGACGCGGTGCTGAACGTCCAGGGCGTCAGCAAGCGCTTCGGAGGATTGCAGGCTCTGTCCGAGGTCGGCATCACCATACGGACGGGGCAGGTCTACGGGTTGATCGGCCCGAACGGCGCGGGCAAGACGACATTCTTCAACGTCATCACCGGCCTGTACCTGCCCGACTCGGGCACCTTCGAGCTGGGCGGCGCACCTTACGAGCCGAGCGCGGTGCACGAGGTCGCGGCACAGGGCATCGCGCGCACGTTCCAGAACATCCGCCTGTTCCCGGAGATGACGGCCCTCGAGAACGTGATGGTCGGCCGCCACGTGCGCACCAGGTCGGGGCTCTTCGGTGCCATCTTCCGCACCTCCGCGTTCAAGGCCGAGGAGGCGGCGATCGCCAAGCGCGCCCAGGAACTGCTCGACTACGTCGGCATCGGCCGCTACGCCGAGTACCGCGCGCGGACGCTGAGCTACGGCGACCAGCGTCGCCTGGAGATCGCGCGGGCCCTGGCCACCGACCCGAAGCTGATCGCGCTCGACGAGCCGGCGGCCGGCATGAACGCCACCGAGAAGTTGGTGCTGCGCGAGCTGATCGACCGCATTCGCAACGACGGGCGCACGATCCTGCTCATCGAGCACGACGTGAAGCTCGTGATGGGCCTGTGCGACCGCGTCACCGTGCTCGACTACGGCAAGCAGATCGCCGAAGGCACCCCTGCCGAGGTGCAGAAGAACGAGAAGGTGATCGAGGCCTACCTCGGCGCCGGACACCATTGAGGGAGCGGGAGATGGCAGGTCAAGTGCTCCTCAGGGTGAGCGGCCTCAAGGTCGCGTATGGCGGCATCCAGGCGGTCAAGGGCGTGAGCTTCGAGGTCCGCGAAGGTGAACTTGTCAGCCTGATCGGCGCCAACGGGGCCGGCAAGACGACCACGCTGAAGGCCATCACCGGCATCCAGCCGGTGGCCGCCGGCGACGTCGAGTTCCTCGGCCGGGCCATCAAGGGCCAGGGGGCGTGGGATCTGGTCAAGCAGGGCCTCGTGATGGTGCCCGAGGGTCGCGGCACGTTCACGCGCATGACCATCGTCGAGAACCTGCAGATGGGCGCCTTCGTGCGCAGCGACAAGGCGGGCATCGAGGCCGACATCGAGAAGGTGTTCGGCATCTTTCCGCGCCTGAAGGAGCGTGCGCAGCAGCTGGCCGGCACGATGAGCGGTGGCGAGCAGCAGATGCTGGCCATGGGTCGCGCGCTGATGGCGCGGCCCAAGGTGCTGCTGCTCGACGAGCCCAGCATGGGGCTTTCGCCCATCATGGTGGACAAGATCTTCGAGGTCGTGAACGACATCCACCAGCGCGGGACGACCGTGCTGCTGGTGGAGCAGAACGCCAGCCGCGCGCTGGCGCTGGCCAACCGCGGCTACGTCATGGACTCCGGGGAGGTCACGATGAGCGGCGAGGCGAAGGATCTGCTGGCCGACCCGCGCGTGCGCGCCGCCTACCTGGGCGAGTGAGCGGAGCGGCCGTGGCGCCCGTGGGCGGCGCTTCGGCGGGAGACCCCTGCGCGCGCACCTGCGACCATGTGCGCATTACCGCTCACTGATCCGCTGCGCGGGGGATCCCGCACCCTGTTGAATCGACTTACATTCCGTCGATCCGTCTCGGAGCCGGGGCGGCTGGGACATCAGGAGTGAAGTAACCATGCAAGGTCATCAAGAATCCCCGAGCAGCCTCGCGTCACGCATGCGGCCGGCCTGGCTGGTCCTGGCCGTCGCGGCGATGCTGCCCGGCTGCCTGGCCACCGCGCCCAGCATGGGCGGTGGCAACACGACCGTCACCGGCGCGGCCGGTGGCGGCACCTCCGCCGGCGGCAACAGCAAGCTCGAGCGCTGCGAGGAGTCGCTCGGCACGCTGGCGATGGAAGAGGACATCAACGCGCCCTGGTATCACCAGCTGCGCAGCTACCAGCTCGGCTCGACGATTCCGGTTCTGCGGCTGATGATCCAGCAGAGCAACTGCTTCGTCATCGTCGAGCGCGGAGCCGGCCTTCGGGCGATGGAGCGCGAGCGTCAGCTGATCCGCGGTGACGAGGGCCGGGCTGGCAGCAACATGGGCGGCGGCCAGATGGTGGCGGCCGACTACCTGATGCGTCCGTCGATCCAGTTCTCCGGCAAGACCGGCGGCGGCGGCGGCGGCTTGGCGGGCCTGCTGCCCGGCGCCCTCGGGGCGGTGGCCGGCAGCGTGGGCATCAACGAGGCCTCGACGACGCTGCTGCTCGTGGACATCCGCTCGGGCGTGCAGATCTCCGCGGCCGAAGGCAGCGGCAAGAACTTCGACTTCGGCTTCTTCGGTTCCGCGTTCACGGGCGGCCTGGCCGGCGCCGGCGGCGGCTACTCCAACACGCCGCGCGGCAAGGTGATCGTGGCGGCCTTCGCCGATTCGTACAACCAGATGGTGAAGGCGCTGCGCAACTACAAGGCGCAGACCGTGCGTGGTGGCCTGGGGACGGGCGGCCGCCTCGGTGTGCAGGGCGGCCAGACCGAAGCGGGCCGCGAAGCCAGCGGGCGCAAGTGAGCATGAAGCGGGCCTTCGCGCTGGGCCTGGTGCTGGCAGCGGCGGTGCCCGCGGCCAGCGCGCAGATGTTCCACCTCTACCTGGACTGCAAGGGCACGGTCTCGGCCGGCGGCGAGCCGATCAAAAGGTCCATCGACCGCGGCCTCATCGAGAAGCCCGAGGAGATCACCGGCGAGAGCAAGGGCGACGACCGCACGGACGCGAACTCCCGCTCGCGCGTGATCCTGCGCGCCACGCCGGTGGTCAAGAGCGACGGCGCCTACCTGTACCTGGCCCTGCGCGACAACAACATGACCGCCTTCGTGCAGCGCTCGAACGTGCTGCCTGTCGGCGAGCGCATGAAGTACACGGCCACGAACGAGTACTACGCCGCCACCTACCAGCCGCAGCGCGGCGGCAAGGTCTTCCTCGACTTCAAGGGCACGGCGCTGTTCAAGTGGTACCCGCCGTTCGAGAAGCTGGCTGCCACGCGCGTCTCCATCGACCGCCAGACCGGCGAGCTCGAGGGCGAGATGGTCGGTCCCGAGGGTGAGGTGCTCGGGCGCATGGACATGACCTGCACGCCGAAGAAGGAAGGCGAGGGCCCGGCACCCCGCTTCTGAGAGCGGCCCTGCGCTTCCGAGGAGAAGGCCCGGGGCCGATGCCGCCGGGCCTTTCTGCTTCCGGATGGATGGCGCCTGGAGGGGGAGGGTCAGTCGGCGCGTGCGCCGGTCGCCTTGACCACCGCCTCGTACTTCGCCAGTTCGCTGCGCACGAACGCGGAGAACTGCTCCGGCGTGGTCGGCGCGGGTTCCGCCATCAACATGGCCATGCGCGCCTTGAACTCCGGGGAGCCGAGCGCGTCGACGAAGGCCTTGTTCAGCGCGCGCGTCGTGTCGACCGGCAGACGCGCCGGCGCGAAGATGCCGAACCACGTCGAGATGTCGAACTGCCCGAGGCCGAACGGCGCGCCGGACTCGGCCACCGTGGGCACGTCGGGCATCGCGCTGGAGCGCCTGGCCGTCGTCACCGCCAGCGCCTTGAGCTTGCCGCTCTTGATGTTGGCCGATGCGGCGGCGAGGTTGTCGAAGTTGAAGTCGACCTGGCCGCTCACCAGGGCCAGCTGCGCCGGGGGCCCGCCGGCATAGGGGATGTGCACGGCAAAGACCTTGGCCTGTGCCTTGAACATCTCGCCGGCCAGGTGGCCGGCGCTGCCGTTGCCGCCGGAGCCGTAGTTGAGCCGCCCGGGGTTGCGGCGCGCATACTCGACGAGGTCCGCAAGGCTGGCGATCTTCAGGCGTGCCGCCGATTCGGCATTCACCACCAGCACGTTCGGAACCTGGGCCACCAGCGTGATGGGCGTGAAGTCACGCAACGGGTCGTACGGGATCTTGCTGTAGAGCCACGGATTGATCGCGTGCGTGGCCACCGCCCCCATCACGAGCGTCTGTCCGTCCGCAGGGGCCTTGGCCACGAGGTCGGCGCCGAGGTTGCCGCCGGCACCGGGACGGTTCTCGACGACGACGTTGCCGAGGCTGTCCTTGAGGCGTTCGGCCAGTGCTCGCGCGGCGATGTCCAGCGGACCGCCCGGCGGGTAGGGCACGACGAGGCGCACGGTGCGCGCCTGGGCCAGCGTGCGGCCGGCGGCGGCGAGCGCCGCGGCGCCGAGCGAGAGTTGGAGCAGGCGACGGCGTCGTTGCATGGCGTGTCTCGGTAGGGGCCGGGTCGGGGGCAGATCGAGGGGCGGAGCGAGCGGTGGAGCGGGAGGCCGACCGCGATGGCACCGAGGAGCCGGCGCCGCGGCTGCCGATCAGGGATTGCCGTGCTTGTCGGCCTCGGAGGTGAAAGAGTCGGCGTAGAACTCGTCGGGGTCGAGACGGCACTGGGCGACGAAGTCCCGCTTGGCGGACTCGACGACGATCGGCGCGCCGCAGGCATAGACCTGGTGTGCCGAGAGATCGGGCCAGTCCTCCATCACCGCACGGTGCACGAAGCCCGTGCGGCCGGCCCAGGCGTCCTCCGGCAAGGCGTCGGAAACCACGGGCACGTAGCGCAGGTTCGGCATCTCGGCCGCCGCCTGCTCGCACCAGCGGTGCATGTACAGGTCGTGTGGCCGCCGGCCACCCCAGTACAACACCGCCGGACGCGTGATGCCCTGGTGCCGCATGTGCTCGATCACCGCCTTGATGGGTGCGAAGCCGGTGCCGCTGGCCAGCAGCACGATGGGACGGTCAGGCGCTCCCGCCTCGGCTCCCTCGCGCAGGAAGAAGCTGCCGAATGGCCCCTCCATGCGCAGGATGTCCTTCTCCTTCATCGCCGAGAACACATGGTCGGTGAACTTCCCGCCCGGCATGTGGCGCACGTGAAGCTCGATGGCCGGCGGGCTGCCCAGGTTGCGCGGCGCATTGGCCATGCTGTAGCTGCGCCGCGCACCGTCGCGCAGGATGAACTCCACGTACTGCCCGGCGCGGTAGCGCAGGTTCTGGTTGGCCGGCAGTTGAAGGCGCACGACCATCACGTCCGGCGCCACGCGTTCGAGTGAAAGCACGCGGGTGGGCAGCTTCAGTACCGGATACTCGCCGGCGCCCGGGACCATGCGCGCCTCGACCACGCAGTCGGTCTGCGGGGTGGCGCAGCAGGTCAGGATGAACCCGGCGGCCTCTTCGGCCTCGGAGAGGGCGCGCAACTGGTGCGCGCCATGGATGACGCGGCCCTCGAGCAGCTTGCTCTTGCAGGAACCGCAGGCGCCGTCGCGGCATCCGTAGGGCAGGCCGATGCCCTGCCGGATGGCCGCGGGGAGGATGGCCTCGTCGCGCTCGACGGTGAACTGGCGCGCGGCCGGTTGCAGGGTCACGTTGAATGTCATGTCGTAGGCTGAGGGCAGCGAAGGCGCGCAACACAGCATCATATGCAACCCATGGAGTCCTCCTGCCCGACTGCGCCGACCCCCGCGAAGCTGCCCTCGAGGCACGGCCGGCCCTGTTCGCCGGCGCCGCGGCCGCGCCTGCTCATCGTCGGCTGCGGCGACGTGGGCATGCGCATCCTGCCGCTCGTGCGCGGTGCCTGGCAGGTTCGCGTCCTCACTTCCACGCCGGGGCGCGCCGCCTTGCTGCGTGCCGAGGGCGCGATGCCCCTCGTCGGCGACCTCGACAGTCCGGAGTCGCTCGGCCGCCTCGCCGGCATCGCCGATGCGGTGCTGCACCTCGCGCCGCCGCCGGCGGCCGGCATGGTGGACACGCGCACGCGCGCGCTCGTCCGGGCCCTGGCGCGAGGCGACCCGGTGGGCCGGTTCGTCTATGTCAGCACCACCGGGGTGTACGGCGATGCGGGCGGGGCGCGCTTCGACGAGACGCGCCCCGTGTCGCCCGCCAACGACCGCGCACGCCGACGGGTCGATGCGGAACGCACGCTGCGCGCCTGGGCGCGCGCGGCCGGGGTGCGACTGAGCATCCTGCGCGCGCCAGGCATCTACGCGAGCAACCGCGAGGGCGGCCACCCTCGTGAGCGTCTGCTGCGCGGAACGCCGGTCCTCGTGCCGGCCGACGACGTCTACAGCAACCACGTCCACGCCGACGACCTGGCCCGCGCCTGCGTGGCGGCGCTCTACCGCGCCCGGCCGCAGCGCGTCTTCAACGCCTGCGACGGCACGGAGCTGAAGGTCGGCGACTACTACGACCTGGCGGCCGACCTGTGCGGGCTGCCGCGGCCGCCGAGGCTGACGCGCGCCGAGGCCCGTCAGCGCCTGAGCCCGATGCAGATGAGCTTCCTCTCTGAGTCGCGCCGGCTCGACAACCGGCGGCTGCGCGAGGAACTGCGCCTGGTGCTTCGCTATCCGACCGTCGAGCAGGGCCTGAGGGACGGCTGACGCCGCCTGCGCACCGCGCCCGCCGGCTCTCGCCGTCCGGCCGCTGTCGTGCGACGGAAGCGCTCAGACGCCCTCGGCGCGCCTCAGCGTCTTCGCCCTGTCGACGGTCTGCACGACGACGTCACGCGGCCGGCCGTCGCGAAGGATCTCGAGCGTCACCGCGCGCTCCGGGAGACCACCGGACCACAGCGCGTGGTACAGCTGCGCCAGGCCTCCCACGGGCTTGCCGTCGATGCGCATGATGCGGTCGCCAGGCTGCAGCCCGGCCACGTCGGCCGGGCTGTCGTCGTTGACCCGCATGACACGGACCTCGCCGTCGCGCTCGACGCAGTTCAGGCCCATCCATGCGCGGGTGCTGGCGCGCGAGGCGCCCCGTTCGCGCAGTTCGGCCAGGATCGGCTTCAGCAGGTCCACGGGCACGAACATGTTGCCGGGCGAACGCACGCCAGCCGGCGCATCCGGCCCCGCCGCGTCGGTGACGAAGAGCGAGCCGATGCCGAGCAGTTCGCCGCGTCCGTTGAACAGGCCGGCGCCGCTGTGATCGCGCCGGGCCGGTGCGGTGAACAGCGCGTCGTCGATGTGGTACTCCCAGTAGCCGGAGAAGGCGCGGCGGGACAGCAGCCGGGCCATGCTGACGGCGCCGTCGTCGCCGCCGCTGGCCACCATCAGCGGCTCGTCGCGCGTGGCCGCCGATGACGTGCCGATGGGTGCCGGCTCCAGTCGCAATGGCGCCAGCGCCTGGACGAGGCCGAACCCCGTCGCGAGGTCGTAGGCCACCACGCGCGCGGGGATGCGGCGACCGTCGTCGGGGCGCACTTCCACCGACTCGGCCTCGAGCACGAGGTAGCCGATGGTGAGCACGAGGCCGTCCGCGGAGATGACGACGCCCGAGCCTTCGCGCTCGCGGCCCAGTGTGCCTGCCGAGCGCGCGCCTTCCACGGCCAGGGCGCGCAAGCCGACGACGGCCTCGCTGGCCCGCGCGAGCGCCCGGCTCTGCGCTTCGATGGTGCTGGCCGTCTGCGCCGATGCGCCGGGCGCACCGACCATGCACAGCCCGGAAAGCGCCCCACCGAGCGCCCACAGCAGGCGTCGCCGCGCTGCCGCCGGCGCGCCGGTCGCGCGCTCCTCTTGCAGCGCCGGTGCGTCGGGCCTCGATTGCTGCTCTCGCATGGCGACTCCCCGCGGCGACCGTCGTGCGAAGCATGCGCGCTCGGGCTTGCGCGTGCAACCGGCTGGCGCCCCGCGACCGGGGCGGGTGTGCAGGAAAACGCTCCTTCGCCGGCGCGACACCGACGGTGCGCCGACGGGCACCGGCCGGCAGATCGCCGGTCAGCGCCGGCTAGCGCCGGCCGAAAGGCGGCTGACCGCGCCAGTAGCGGATCATCAGGAAGCCGCCCACCATGCCGCCGAGGTGGGCGAAGTGGGCGACCCCGCGTGCGCCGGAGAGGCCCAGCACCAGCTCGAGCACGCCGAACACGATGACGAACGTGCGCGCCTTCATCGGGATCGGCGGGAACAGCGGCATGATGACCCGGTTGGGGAACAGCATGCCGTAGGCGAGCAGGAGCGCGAAGAGGCCGCCGGAGGCACCCACCGTGGGGTCGCGCCAGCCGGCCAGCGCCGACACCAGCAGCTGAGCGGCGGCCGCGGCCAGCACGCCGGCGAGCAGGAACATCAGGTAGCGGCGCGAGCCCCAAAGCCGCTCGAGCTCGGAGCCGAACATCCACAGCCCGAGCATGTTGAAGAAGAGGTGGAAGCCGTCGCCGTGCAGGAAGGCGTACGTCAGGACCTGCCACGGCCAGAAGAGGCCGCTGGCCAGCGGGAAGAGCGCGAGCAGCCGGACCAGCGGCACGAGCTGGTCGAGGCAGAACATGGCCACGCAGACGAGCAGCAGCGTCTTGGTGGCGGGGGGCATCTGCGGCATGGAAGAAACGGCGACGTGCGATCGCGTTGGCGCGGGCGAGGTCGCCGGATCGGCAGGACGGTCGCGGCGCTGGAAGGGAGTTGTTGTCTTGTGGTGATGCGGGCGCTGTCGCCGGCGCCCCGGTGCCTCGTCTGGTGCCCGCGGCCAGACTCGAACTGGCACGCCTTGCGGCGGCGGATTTTGAGTCCGCTACGTCTACCGATTTCGTCACGCGGGCCATCGCCTACCTGCGCGCGGGTTGTTCACCGGCTCGCCGTTCTGCGAAAGCGGCGCGGATTATCACATGGGGGTCCCCGCCGTCCGCGCTGCCACAATCGCTTCAGCAAGGAGCATCGGATGCCTGCCACGGCCTGGAAGACCCTGGAAGATGCGATCGGCGCGACGCCGCTCGTGCGGCTGCAACGCCTGCCCGGTGCCGAGGTCGATGCCCGCGGCAACGTCATCCTCGGCAAGCTGGAGGGCAACAACCCGGCCGGCTCGGTCAAGGACCGCCCGGCCATCAGCATGATCCGGCGCGCCGAGGAGCGAGGCGACATCCGACCCGGCGACACGCTCATCGAGGCCACCTCGGGGAACACGGGCATCGCGCTGGCGATGGCCGCGGCGATCCGCGGCTATCGCATGGTGCTGATCATGCCGGAGGACCTCTCGGTCGAGCGGGCGCAGACGATGAAGGCCTTCGGCGCCGAACTCGTCCTCACGCCCAAGAGCGGTGGCATGGAGTACGCGCGCGACCTGGCGGAACAGATGCAACGCGACGGCAAGGGCCGCGTGCTCGACCAGTTCGCCAACGCCGACAACCCCCGTATCCACTACGAGACGACCGGGCCGGAGATCTGGGCCGATACCGGCGGGCGCATCACCCACTTCGTCAGCGCGATGGGCACCACCGGCACCATCACCGGGGTCTCGCGCTTCCTGAAGGAGCGGAACCCGGCCGTGCGCGTCATCGGCGCGCAGCCCGCCGAGGGCTCGCGCATCCCGGGCATCCGCAAGTGGCCCGAGGCGTACCTGCCGAAGATCTACGACCCCAAGCAGGTGGACGAGCTCGTGCTCGTGACGCAGGCCGACGCCGAGGAGATGGCCCGCCGGCTGGCGCGCGAGGAGGGCCTCTTCGCCGGCATCTCGGCCGCCGGGGCGTGCTGGGTGGCGCTGCAGATCGCCGCGCGCGTGCGCGACGCCGTCATCGTGTTCGTGGTGTGCGACCGCGGCGATCGCTACCTCTCCACGGGCGTCTTCCCCGCCTGAGCGCGCTGCCCTCGCTGCCGCCGATCTCGACCCGCGAACCTCGAGCCCCGCAGGCAACCGTCATGGCTGCGACCTACCGCTACTGCCCGAACTGCGCCAGCGAACTGCAGCACCTGGATGCCGACGAGGACGGCGGCCCCAAGCGGCGCCTGCGCTGCCCTGCCTGCCGCTGGACCCACTGGAACAACCCGACGCCAGTGCTGGCGGCGGTGATCGAGTGCACCGACCGCGAGGGGCGGGTGTTGCTCGCGCGCAATGCCGCCTGGCCGGGGCGCATGTTCGCGCTGATCACCGGGTTCATGGAGGCCGGCGAAACGCCCGAGGAGGGCATCCGGCGCGAGGTGGCCGAGGAGACCGCGCTTCAGGTGCAGTCGCTCAGCCTGATCGGCGTCTACGACTTCCAGCGCATGAACCAGGTGATCATCGCCTACCACGCGCAGGCGAGCGGCGAAGTCCGCCTGTCTCCGGAACTTGCCGAGTACAAGCTCTTCGCTCCGGCAGACATCCGGTGCTGGCGGGCCGGCACCGGCCTGGCGCTGGCCGAATGGCTGCGATCGCGAGGGCACGAGCCCCGCTTCATCGACCTCTAGAATCCCCCCACCATGCCAGCAGCAGAACCGCGCGAGCTCGACACCCGTGGCCTCAACTGCCCGCTTCCCATCCTCAAGGCCAAGAAGGCGCTGGCCGAGATGGGCAGCGGCGATGTCCTGCGGGTGGTGAGCACCGATCCCGGCTCGGTGCGCGACTTCCAGGCCTTCGCCCGCCAGACCGGCAATGACCTGATCGGCCAGAGCAACCAGGGCGGCGAGTTCATCCACATCCTGCGGCGGCGATAGTCGGCCGAATCGGCGCCGGGAAGCGTCGGATGCACAGTCTTCCGCGCTAGCGGATCAGCACTCTGCGGGCGTCCCGGCGAGCCGGGACGCCACCCTCAGGCGGCGACCGCCAGCCGCTGGAGCTGCTCTTCGATCTTCGCCAGCGCCGCGCGATGCTCGGCGAGCCGCGCTCGAAGCTGCTCCACCACGGCCGCCGGCGCCCGCTGCACGAAGTTCGAGTTGCCGAGCTGGCCCTCGGCCTTGGCAATCTCGGCCTGCAGCCGCGCCTGCTCCTTCTTCAGCCGCGTCGTCTCGGCGGCGACGTCGATGCGCACCTCGAGCGCCAGGCGCAGTTCGCCCGCCACGGCGACCGGGGCTGCCTGCGTCGCCGCCTTGAAGGCAGCCTCGTCGGCGAGCACGCGCACTTCGCTCAGGCGCGCCAGCGCGGCGATGGCTGGCGAGGCGGACTCGATCCACGCCGCGCCGCCCTGGGTCAGCAGCGGCACGGCATCGCCGGGGTTCAGGCCCATCTCGCTGCGCAGGCTGCGCACCTGCTGCAGCACGGCCTTGAGCTTGGAGACCCAGGCATCGGCGACGGCGTCGACCCTCTCCAACTGCGCCACCGGGTAGGGCGCATCGACGATCGTCTGCGCCGAGCCTTCGGCCTTGCGCCCGGCCACCGGCGCCACCGCCTCCCAGAGCTCCGCAGTGACGAAAGGGGCGATCGGGTGCAGCAGCCGCAGCACCGTCTCCAGCGTTCGGATCAGCGTGCGGCGCGTCGCGCGCTTCTGCGCGTCGGCGCCCTGGCGCAGCTGCACCTTGGCGATCTCGAGGTACCAGTCGCAGTACTGGTCCCAGACGAACGCGTAGATGGAGTTGGCGACGTTGTCGAGCCGGTACTCCGCGAAACCCTGTGCCACGGCCGCCTCGGTGCGTTGCAGCTCACCGGTGATCCAGCGGTCGGCCTGCGAGAAGACGAGGTAGCCGTGCGCCGGCCCGCCCGGCTGGCACTCGGCCTTCGTGTGCTCCTTCAGCCCGCAGTCCTGGCCGGCGCAGTTCATCAGCACGAACTTGGTCGCGTTCCAGAGCTTGTTGCAGAAGTTCCGGTAGCCCTCGCAGCGCTTGCTGTCGAAGTTGATGTTGCGCCCGAGCGTGGCGTAGCTCGCCATCGTGAAGCGCAGCGCATCGGCCCCGAAGGCGGGGATCCCGTTCGGGAACTCCTTCTCGGTGTCCTTGCGCACGCGCGGCGCCGTCTCCGGGCGCCGCAGGCCGGTGGTGCGCTTGGCCAGCAGCGGCTCGAGCGCGATGCCGTCGATGAGGTCGACGGGGTCGAGCACGTTGCCCTCGCTCTTGCTCATCTTGTGGCCCTGCGCGTCGCGCACGAGGCCATGGATGTAGACGTCGCGGAAGGGCACCTTGCCGGTGAAGTGCGTCGTCATCATGATCATCCGGGCGACCCAGAAGAAGATGATGTCGAAGCCGGTGACGAGCACCGAGCTCGGCAGGAAGAGCTGCTGCTGCAGCCGCGCCTCGGGCGTGTCGTCGGGCCAGCCGAGGGTGGAGAAGGGCACGAGGGCCGAGGAGTACCACGTGTCGAGCACGTCCTCGTCGCGCGTCAGCGCGCCGCCGTAGCCGGCGGCGGCGGCTCGCGTGCGCGCCTCGGCCTCGTCGCGGCCGACGAAGATGCGGCCGTCGTCGGCGTACCACGCGGGGATCTGGTGGCCCCACCAGAGCTGGCGGCTGATGCACCAGTCCTGGATGTTGTTCATCCAGTGGTTGTAGGTGTTGACCCATTGCTCGGGAACGAAGCGCACCTGCCCCGAGCTGACCGCCTCGATGGCCTTGTCGGCGATGCTCCTGCCGTCGGCGCCGGGCTTGCGCACGGCCACGAACCACTGGTTCGTGATCAGCGGCTCCACCACCTGCCCGGTGCGCTCGCAGCGCGGCACGACAAGGCGGTGCTTCTTGGTCTCCACCAGCAGGCCGGCAGCCTCCAGGTCGGCGACGACGCGCTTGCGCGCCTCGAAGCGGTCCAGCCCGCGGTAGCGCTCGGGCGCGTTGGCGTTGATCGTCGCGTCGAGCGCGATCACGGTGATCATCGACAGCCCGTGACGCTGGCCGACCGCGAAGTCGTTCGGGTCGTGCGCCGGCGTCACCTTCACGACCCCGGTGCCGAACTCGCGGTCGACGTACTCGTCGGCGATCACCGGGATGAGCCGGTCGGCCAGCGGCAGCCGCACCTGCTTGCCGACGAGCGACGCGTAGCGCTCATCGCCCGGGTGCACCATCACCGCGGTGTCGCCCAGCATCGTCTCGGGCCGCGTCGTCGCGACGACAAGCGCGCCCGACCCGTCGGCCAGCGGATAGCGGATGTGCCAGAGGAAGCCGTCCTCCTCCTCGCTCGTCACCTCGAGGTCGGAGACCGCGCTCTTCAACTGCGGGTCCCAGCTCACCATGCGCGGGCCGCGGTAGATCAGGCCCTCGTCGTACAGCCGCACGAAGGTCTCGGTCACGACGCGCGAGAGCTTCTCGTCCATCGTGAAGTACTCGCGGCCCCAGTCGACGCTGTCGCCCATGCGGCGCATCTGGTTGACGATGGTGGCGCCGGAGGTCGCCTTCCAGTCCCACACCTGGGCGACGAAGTTCTTGCGGCCGAGGTCGTGCCGCGACAGGCCGTTCTCCTGCAACTGGCGCTCGACGACGATCTGCGTGGCGATGCCGGCGTGGTCCGTGCCGGGCACCCAAAGCGTGTTGTAGCCACGCATCCGGTGGTACCGCGTCAGCGCGTCCATGATCGTCTGGTTGAACGCGTGCCCCATGTGCAGCGTGCCGGTGACGTTGGGCGGCGGCAACTGGATGCTGAACGAGGGGCGAGCCGGGTCCAGCGTCGGCGCGAAGGCGCCCGCCACCCCCCAAGCCTGGCCCCATCGGGCCTCGATGGATGCGGGCTCGAACGACTTTGCGAGTTCGGAGGTCATGTGCAGAGGGGAGAACGGCGCGGTGTCACAACACGACACCCATCTCGCCGGATGTCAACGCAATCATGGCGGGAGGAGTTTCGATTGTAGGTCCGGGCTCGTGGTGGAGCCGGGCTGCTTCCCTCGGAGAACCGCCCATGTCCCATGCCGCCGCGAGTCCCCTCGCCCACCCCATCCGCCGGCTGGCCGGCGGGCTGCTGGCCCTCGGTTTCTCGGCCCTGATGGCCGCCTGCGGCGGCAGCTACGACGAGGAGGACTGCTCGGCGGCGGGGCAGAAGGAGTGGCTCGGCGCCTACATGAACGACTGGTACTTCTGGTACCAGCTGTCGCCGCGGCCGAACCCCGCCTCGTTCGCCGAAGTGCTCGACTACTACGATGCGCTGCTCTACACCGGGGGCACGCAGGCGTTCCCGGCGGCCGACCGCTACAGCCGCAGCGAGAGCACCGAGAGCTTCAACCGCTTCTACGGCGACGGTGCCACGCTCGGCTACGGCGTGGCCGTCAACGGGCTGGAAGTCCAGGCCGGCCAGCCGCTCTACGTCCGGTACGTGGAGCCGGCCAGCGACGCCGCGGTGCAGGGCGTGCAGCGCGGCGACGAGGTGCTCTCGATCAACGGCCGCACGGCGGCCGAGCTGATCCTGGCCAACGACTACTCCGTGCTCACCGCGAACCGCGCCGGTGACCGCCTCACGCTGCAGCTGCGGCGCGGTGGCGTGACGCGCACGGTGGTGGTCGAGGCGCGGGTCTTCGACCTCACGCCGGTCAGCGGCGCGCGGGTCGTCGCCTCCCCCAATGGCCGCCTGCTCGGCTACCTGATGGTCAAGGACATGGTTTCGCAGGCCCGCGCCAGCCTCGACAGCGCCTTCGCGCTCTTCCAGAGCCAGGGCGTGCAGGACGTCGTGCTCGACCTGCGCTACAACGGTGGCGGCCTGGTTTCGGTAGGGGCGACGGTCGCGTCGTACATCGCCGGCGCGCGCGGCCTCAGCGGCGGCACCGGACGCACCTACTCGGCGTTGCTCTACAACGACAAGCGCGCCTTGGCCAACAACCAGACCTTCTTCTTCGAGAACCGCACCAACGCCCTCGGCGTCGCGCGGGTCTACGTGCTGACCGGCCCGCGCACGGCGTCGGCCAGCGAGCAGGTGATCAACGGGCTGCGCGGCGTCGACGTGCAGGTGGTCACCGTCGGCGACACGACGTTCGGCAAGCCCGTCGGCTCGCTGCCGGCGGGCTACTGCGGCACCACCTACAGTGCCGTCAACTTCGAGTCGACCAACGCCCGCAACGAGGGCCGCTACTTCGACGGCTTCGACGCTACCTGCCCGGTGGCCGAGGACTTCACGCGCGACGCGGGTGCGCTGGACGACCCGCTGCTCGTGGCGGCGGCGCACCACGCAGACAACGGGGCCTGTCCGGCACCGGCGGTCTCCGCGAAGCCGGCCCTGACGCGGGCCGAGAAGGCGGCCCAGCGCCGCGCGTGGCGGTTCGACGAACGCGACGCGATGGTGCCCCGCTGACGCGCCTGGGTGCTGCCGGCCGCGTGAAGGTGGCCGGCGGCCCACTCACATGAAGAGGTGCTCGCCGGCGTTCTCGCCGCCGAGGATCACGTAGTTCACCTTCTTCAGGTCGGCCAGTGCGCGGCCGCCGGCGTAGCTGATCGAGCTCTGCAGGTCCTCGCGCATCTCGCGCAGCGTGTCGGCGAGCCTGCCCTTGATGGGCTCGAGGATGCGCTTGCCCTCGACGTGCTTGTACTCGCCCTTGTTGAAGTCGCTGGCGGAGCCGTAGTACTCCTTGTACATCTTGCCGTCGACCTCCACCGTCTGCCCGGGGCTCTCCTCGTGGCCCGCGAAGAGCGAGCCGATCATCACCATCGCCGCCCCGAAGCGCACGCTCTTGGCGATGTCGCCGTGGTGGCGGATGCCGCCGTCGGCGATGATGGGCTTGGTGGCGACGCGGGCGCACCACTTCAGCGCGCTCAGCTGCCAGCCCCCGGTGCCGAAGCCCGTCTTGAGCTTGGTGATGCACACCTTGCCCGGCCCGACGCCCACCTTGGTGGCGTCGGCGCCCCAGTTCTCGAGGTCGATCACCGCCTCCGGCGTGGCCACGTTGCCGGCGATGACGAAGGTCCCCGGAAGGCGCTTCTTGATGTGCTCGATGGTCTTGCGCACGCTCTCGGCGTGGCCGTGCGCGATGTCGATCGTGATGTAGTCGGCGCCGACGCCCTCGGCCGCGAGGCGGTCGACCACCGCGAAGTCCTGCGGCTTCACGCCCGAGCTGATCGAGACGAAGAGGCCCTTGTCGCGCATCTGCTTCGCGAAGGCCACGTTGTCGAGGTCGAAGCGGTGCATCACGTAGAAGTGCCCGCTCCCGGCCAGGAACTCGGCGATCGGCGCGTCGAGCACCGTCTTCATGTTCGAAGGCACCACCGGCAGCATGAAGCGCCGTCCGCCGAACTCGACCGAGGGGTCGCACTCGCTGCGGCTCTCCACGCGGCACTTGCGCGGCAGCAGCAGGATGTTGTCGTAGTCGAAGATTTCCATGGGCCTCGCGCCGGCACAAGAACAAACCGGGCGCAAGCGGCCCTGTCGCCACTTACGCCCGGTGCCGCATTCTACCCGGGGCCGTGTGTGCCCGGCGCCTTCCTGGCGGGCTGCGCGGCGTGCCGCCGCCGCGGTGGCTCAAGTCCCCCGGCTGCGGGTCGATATGCCGAGATGGAACTCCCATGGCGCCGCCCAGCCTCCTTCCCCCCGACGAACGCCCTGGCCTGGGCGCGCCGCGGCGTCGATGGCTGGACCGGTGGATCGACCGTGCGATGGAGCGGATCGCCGACCTGGCCTCCGGAGGGCGCGCCACGCTCGCGCGACAGAGGTTCGAGGCCACCGAGCGCCGGCTGGACCTCGCCGAAGGTCGGTTGCACACGCTCTTCTCGAGCAGCGCCGACGCGCTGCTGCTGTGCGATCAAGCCGGCCGCATCGTCGCCTGCAACGAGGCGGCCTGCCGGCTGACCCAGCGCGAAGCGGCCGAACTCGTCGGCACCGCCTGCCTCGACCACATCCGCCAGGCACCCGGGGAGGACGGCAACACGGCCTTGCGCAACGGCGAGGCCGCCGTCCACCGCGGGCAGGGAACGGCACCGATCGAGATCCAGTTCGTGCCGTTGCCCGGCCCGGCCGCGGCCGGCGGCGACTGGCTGGTGCGCCTGCGCGACATCAGCGACCGCCGCGAAGCGCAGGACCGCCTGCTGCGCCTGGCCAACTACGACAGCCTGACCGGGCTGCCCAACCGCGCGCTCTTCCGCAGCCGGCTGGAGCGGGCCATGCAGCGGGCGCAGCGCACGGGACGCCCGATGGCGCTGATGTTCCTCGACCTCGATCGCTTCAAGGTCGTGAACGACAGCCTGGGCCACCAGGCGGGGGACCGCCTGCTGCAGCACGTGGCCTCGCTCCTGGCCGGCAGCGTGCGCGGCGTCGACTCGCTGGCGCGGCCGGAGGACGACAGCCCCTTCACCGTCTCCCGCCTCGGCGGCGACGAGTTCACCGTCATCGCCGAGGACCTTTCCGGTGCCGACGACGCCGCGCTGATCGCGCAGCGCCTGCTGGATGCCCTGGGCGCGCCGCTGAAGCTCGGGGAGGAGGAGATCGTCGTCTCGGCCAGCATCGGCATCTCGATGTACCCGGCCGACGGCGTCGATCTCGACCGCCTCATCGGGCATGCCGACATGGCGATGTACCGCGCCAAGTCGCAGGGCCGCTGCGTCTTCTGCTTCTTCAGCGAGGACCTGAACGCCGCGATGGCCGCCCGGCTTACGCTCGAGAACGCGCTGCGCCGCGCCGTCGAGCGCAGCGAGTTCCTCCTGCACTACCAGCCGAAGGCACGCACCGCCGACGGCGTGATCACCGGCGTCGAGGCGCTGCTGCGCTGGCACTCGCCCGGGCGCGGCATGGTGCCGCCGGACCGCTTCATCGGCGTGCTGGAGGAGACCGGCCTCGTTCTCCCCGTCGGCGCCTGGGTGATCCGGACGGCGTGCGCCCAGCTCGCCACCTGGGACGGGATCGGGCTGCCGCCGCTGCGCATGGCCATCAACCTGTCGGCGCGGCAGGTGCGCCACGCGCACCTGGCCACGCTGGTCGAGGACACGCTGCGCGAGTACGCCATCGCCCCCGAACGGCTGGACATCGAGCTCACCGAGTCGATGATCATGGAGGACAACGAGGCGACCCGCGCCCTGCTGGCCGACTTCGCGCGCATCGGCGTCCGCATCGCGCTGGACGACTTCGGCACCGGTCACTCGTCGCTCTCGTACCTGAAGCGGTTCAACGTGAACACGCTGAAGGTCGACCGTTCCTTCGTCGGCGCGTTGCCGGACAGCGGCGAGGACCGCGCGATCGCGCAGGCCGTCATCGTGATGGCCCGCAGCCTGGCGATGACCACCGTCGCCGAAGGCGTGGAGACGCCTGCCCAGCTCGAGACCCTGCGCGAGATGGGCTGCGACGAGGTGCAGGGCTACCTGATCGGGCGCCCGCTGCCGGCCGAGGCGGTGGCGCCCTGGCTGGTCGAGCGGCTGCATCGCGAGCACCTGCGGCGCCTGTCGCTCGCGTCGGCGGGCGACCCCTCGGTCCTGCGCATCGACCTCGCCACGGATTCGCAGCTCATGCCCGTCGAGGCCGAGAGCCCGGTGGAGCGCACCGTGACGCTCTGGCGCGTGGGGCCCTCCCTAGAATGCCTGGATGCACGAGACCCTGCCCCCGGCCCGTCACCCGGAGCCGCCCTTGCCGGCCGGGAGGCCGGACACGACCGGGCTGCTGCAGCGGCTCCTGCAGGGCCTGAACCCCGAGCAGCTGGCGGCGGTGACGCTGCCGGCCGACCCACCGCGGTCGGCGCTGATCCTGGCCGGCGCCGGATCGGGCAAGACACGCGTGCTGACGACGCGCATCGCGTGGCTGCTGCAGACCGGGCGCACCAGCCCGGCGCAGGTGCTAGCGGTGACGTTCACCAACAAGGCGGCCAAGGAGATGCTCGGGCGCCTGTCGAGCATGCTGCCGGTGAACGTGCGCGGCATGTGGATCGGCACCTTCCACGGCCTGTGCAACCGCTTCCTGCGCGCGCACTGGAAGCTCGCGGGGCTGCCGCAGTCGTTCCAGATCCTCGACGCGCAGGACAGCGTCGCCGCCGTCAAACGCGTCGTCAAGGCGCTCAACCTCGATGAGGAGCGCTTCCCGCCGAAGCAGGCCGCGTGGTTCATCGCCGGCAGCAAGGAAGAGGGCCTGAGGCCGCGCGACATCGTCGCGCCCGATCCGCACACGCGCAAGCTCGTCGACGTCTACCAGGCCTACGAGGAGCAGTGCCAGCGCGAAGGCGTGGTCGACTTCGCCGAGCTGCTGCTGCGCACCTACGAGCTGCTGCGCGACAACGACCCGCTGCGCGAGCACTACCGGCGGCGCTTCGCGCATCTGCTGGTCGACGAGTTCCAGGACACGAACAAGCTGCAGTACGCGTGGCTGAAGATGCTGGCCCCGCCACCGCCGGCCGGCGCGGTTGCCACCGGCCAGTCGGTGTTCGCCGTCGGCGACGACGACCAGAGCATCTATGCCTTCCGTGGCGCGCGCGTGGGCAACATGGCCGACTTCGAGCGCGAGTACGGCGTCGATCGCGTGATCAAGCTGGAGCAGAACTACCGCTCGGGCGGCCACATCCTGGACGCGGCCAACGGCCTCATCGCGCACAACGAGCGTCGCCTGGGCAAGAACCTGCGCACCGACGCGGGCGCCGGCGAGCCGGTGCGCGTGCACGAGAGCGTCAGCGACTACGCCGAGGCGCAATGGGTGCTCGAGGAACTGCAGCAGCTGCACCGCGGCGGGCTGGCACGCGCCGAGACGGCGCTGCTGTACCGCAGCAACGCGCAGAGCCGCGTGCTGGAGAGCGCGCTCTTCAACGCCGGCATCCCCTACCGCGTGTACGGCGGCCTGCGCTTCTTCGAGCGCGCCGAGGTCAAGCACGCGCTGGCCTACCTGCGCCTGATCGAGAACGCCGATGACGACACGAGCTTCCTGCGCGTCGTCAACTTTCCGGCGCGCGGCATCGGCGCACGCACGATCGAGCAGTTGCAGGATGCGGCGCGCACCAGCGGCCGCAGCCTGGCGCAGAGCGTGGGGGCGGTCGGCGGCAAGTCCGGCGGCAACCTGCAGCAGTTCATGCGACTCGTCGGCTCGATGCGCGAGGCCACGCGCGGCCTGACGCTGCGCGAGATCATCGAGCACGTGCTCGATCACTCGGGCCTGATCGAGTTCTACAAGACCGACAAGGAAGGCGCCGACCGCATCGAGAACCTCGAGGAACTGGTCAACGCCGCGGAGAGCTTCGTGATGCAGGAGGGCTTCGGCAAGGATGCCGTCGCGCTGCCGATCGACGAGCAGGCCGCCAGTCCCGAAGCCGCACCCGATGCCGAGACCGGCGAGATCCAGAGCCCGCTCGCAGCCTTCCTCACCCATGCCGCGCTGGAAGCCGGCGACAACCAGGCGCAGGCCGGCCAGGACGCGGTGCAGCTGATGACCGTGCACTCGGCCAAGGGCCTGGAGTTCGACGCGGTCTTCATCACCGGTCTCGAGGAGGGCCTGTTCCCGCACGAGAACTCGCTGTCCGACGGCGACGGCCTGGAGGAGGAGCGGCGCCTCATGTACGTGGCGATCACCCGTGCGCGGAAGCGGCTGTACCTGAGCTACAGCCAGACGCGGCTGCTGCACGGCCAGACGCGCTACAACGTCAAGAGCCGCTTCCTCGAGGAATTGCCCGAAGGCGCGCTGCGCTGGCTGACGCCGCGCCAGGCCGGCTTCGGCTCGGGCTATGCGCGCGAGTACCAGCAGGCATGGGGCCGAGGCAGCGGGCCCGGGGGCATCGTCGGCGTCGGGCGCATCGCGCCGCCGGCGTGGGCGGCACCACGCGCACCGGCCGGCCCGGCACCCGCGCCGGCGGACGTGCACGGCCTGCGAGTGGGGCAGACGGTGTTCCACAACAAGTTCGGCGAGGGTGTCATCACGACGCTCGAGGGGCGAGGCGCCGATGCCCGCGCCCAGGTGCAGTTCGGCCGCCACGGCAGCAAGTGGCTGGCTCTGGGCATCGCCAAGCTGACGCCGGTGGACTGACCCCGCCGGTCCGGCGCCGAAGGCGGGGGCTACGCAGCCTCGGGCGGCGGCGGCCCGGTCGGCTCGTCGGCGGCGGCGCGCGCGCCGCCGAAGTTGTCGTTGAAGGCGAACAGCTGCGAGACGTAGAAGACGCTGCTGAACAGCAGCGCCATCGGCATCAGCAGCATGCCGGCGATGCGAGCCGCGCCGAGCGCGGCCAGCAGCATCGACATCAGCACGCTCGAGACCGCGATCACCGCCACCCAGGTGGCCATGAACGTCGTGAAGGCTCCCTTGTTGCGCCACAGCGCGAGCGTGCTCGAAAAGAGCGACTGCCCGACCCCCTGGCCGCCCCAGTGCACCAGCGCCGGCGCGAACCAGTAGGGGATCGACAGTGCCGTGCCGAGGCCGCCGAGGAGCCAGGCCGCGCTCGTGACGCCCGGCTCCTCGAGCAGCGCGTCGATCTCGGCGCGCGTCGTGTCGCCCCGGGCGGCGAGGGCCTGCAGGCGTGTCAACGCGTCGTCGGAGACCCACGAGCACAGCAGCAGGATGCCGAAGGCGAGCACCCCGTAGCTGGCGCACAGGACGAGCAGCGATCGCCTGCGCGCGGGATCGCCACGCAGCGGCTCGATGAACTGCCCCGGGTGGACGGGGCCGCCGAGCAGCGCCGACTGCGTGGCGACCATGTAGCCGAGCGACAGCAGCGGCATCGACATCAGCTGCAGCAGCGCGCCCACGAAAGGCAGCACCGCGGCGACGAGCGCGCTGGCGGCAAGGAAGAGCAGGAACAGCAGGCCGAGTGCCAGCGGCCGCCGCGCGAACGCGCGGAACCCGTCGCCCACCCAGCGCGGGCCGTGCGCGAGCGAGACGGTCTTCAACTGCAATGCCATCTCGGTTCTCTCAGCTCTCGGGGTGCCAGGGCGTGGCCACGCGCTCGCGCAGCACGCGCTCGAAATGGGCAGGGTCCTTCGGCGCCAGCAGCGAAGCGGGGCGGGGCAGGTACCAGTCCCACAGCCGCGACAACCAGAATCGAAAGGCCGCCGCGCGCAGCAGCGCAGGCATCAGGCGCCGCTCGGCAGGCACGAGCGGCCGCACGGCGCCGTAGGCGGCGACGAAGGCAGCGGCACGCACCTCGTCGAGCCGCCCGCTGTCGAGGTCGCAGCACCAGTCGTTGATGCACACCGCGACGTCGAAGAGCAGCGCGTCCGTGCCGGCGAAGTAGAAGTCGAAGAAGCCGCACAGCCGGTCGTCGCCGGCCGTGTCGTCGAACATCACGTTGTCGCGAAAGAGGTCGGCGTGGATCGGGCCACGGGGCAGCGCCTGCCCTGCGGCCGAGGCGGCCCACTCTTCATGAAAGCGGAGCTCTTCCTGCAGCAGCGCGGCCTGCGCCGGCTGCGCGGTGCGCAGATGCGGCACCACCACGGGTACGGTCTCGCGCCACCAGGCCAGCCCGCGCAGGTGCGGCTGCTGCATCCCGAACGAGCCGCCAGCCAGGTGCATGCGTGCCAGCATCGCACCCACCTGGACGCAGTGGGTCGCCGTGGGTGAGAGCCGGTGGCTGCCCGGCAGCCGCGTGGCCACCGCGGCGGGCTTGCCGGCCAGCTCGTGCAGCAGTTCGCCGGCCCCGTCGGCCTGCGGCGCAGGCACCGGGATGCCCGCCTGGGCGAGGTGCCGCATCAGGTGCAGGTAGTACGGCAGTTCGGCACGCGTGAGGCGCTCGAACAGCGTCAGCACCCACTGGCCGCGCTCGCTGGTGGCGTAGTAGTTCGTGTTCTCGATGCCGCTCCTGATGCCGTGCAGGTCGGTCAGGCGCCCGAGCCCCAGGCGCGCGAACAGGGCGGCTGCGGCATCGAAGCCGACCTCGGTGTAGACGGCCATGAACGGTGCGGCGGCGGCCCCTCAGAAGCGCAGCACCGACCAGACACGCTGGCCGGCGCTGCTCTTGTCCTGCGAGGGGTCGCGCCCGCCTGCGCCGACGTTGATCTCGTACGGCCGCATCGTGCTGCCCTTGGGGGAGACGGTCACGCGCTGCAACTGCCCGCGCACGCGCGTCTCCTCGATGCGCACCTGGTCGTCCTCGATCACGCGGACCTCGGAGGCCGGGCGCACCCCGGGGGCGGAGGCCGCCGCAGACGCGGGCGCCGCCGCCGCAGGGCCGGTCGGCGGCGCCGCCAGGGCCGGCCAGGCGAGGCAGCAGGCCAGCGTGGCGCCGAGCGCCCGGCGCTGCCACGGCCTGCTTCTGCGGACGCACTCGTTCATGCGGCCGATTCTAAGCAGCGGTCCCGGCGGGGGCGGGCATCGAGATGCCACACTCCGCGCGCGAGAATGACCGCCATGCAAGACAAGTTCGTGCTGCTGGTGGACGGCTCCAGCTACCTCTACCGCGCCTATCACGCGCTGCCCGACCTGCGCTCGCCGGACGGCTTTCCGACGGGCGCGCTGCACGGCATGGTGGCGATGATGAAGTGGCTGCGCGACCGCTTCCCGGCCGCGCACGCGGCCTGCGTCTTCGACGCCAAGGGCAAGACGTTCCGCGACGAGTGGTACCCGGAGTACAAGGCGCACCGCTCGCCGATGCCCGAGGCGCTCGTGCAGCAGATCGAGCCCATCCACGAGGTCGTGCGCCTGCTCGGCTGGCCGGTGCTCGAGGTGCCGGGCATCGAGGCCGACGATGCCATCGGGACGCTGGCGCGCGTGGCCGCCGCCGAGGGGCACCGCGTCCTCATCTCCACCGGGGACAAGGACCTGGCCCAGCTGGTCACGCCGGCGGTCAGCCTCATCAACACGATGTCCAAGCCGCCCGAGAGGCTGGACGTGGAAGGCGTGAAGGAGAAGTTCGGCGTGCCGCCCGAACGCATCGTCGACTACCTCGCGCTGATCGGCGACACGGTGGACAACGTGCCGGGCGTCGACAAGGTCGGGCCGAAGACGGCGGTCAAGCTGCTGGAGGAGCACGGTTCGCTCGACGGCATCGTCGGCGCCGCCGACCGCATCAAGGGCGCCGTCGGCGACAACCTGCGCAGGGCGCTCGGCTGGCTGCCGATGGGGCGCCGCCTCGTCACCGTCGTGACCGACTGCGACCTCTCGGCGCACGTGCCGGGGTGGCCCTCGCTGGACGCGCTCGCGTTGCGCGAGGTCGACAAGGAAGGGCTGGTCGAGTTCTACCGGCGGTTCGGCTTCCGAACCTGGCTGAAGGAACTCGGGGACTCCGGCGAGGCCGGCACCGCGGAGGACGCCGGCGGCCGCAGCGGGGGCAGGGCGCGCGCGCCGCAGGTCACGGCACCCCCGGCGGCGGCGCAGGGGCCACGCGTGGAGCCGCCGCGCTTCGACATCGCCCGCGAGTACGAGACCATCACCACGCTCGACCGGCTCGATGCCTGGATCGCCCGCCTGCAGGCGGCTGCTCTGGCCTCCCTGGACACCGAGACCGACTCGCTCGACCCGGTGCGTGCGCGCATCGTGGGCCTGAGCTTTGCCGTCGAGCCCGGCCGCGCCGCCTACGTGCCGCTGGCGCACAACTACCCCGGGGCGCCGGAACAGCTGGGGCTGGAGCTCGTGCTGGCGCGCATGAAGCCCTGGCTCGAGGACGAGCGCTGCCCCAAGCTCGGCCAGAACACGAAGTACGACCGGCACGTCTTCGCCAACCACGGCATCGCCGTGGCCGGCTACCGGCACGACACGCTGCTGCAGAGCTACGTGCTCGAGGCGCACCGCCTGCACAGCCTGGAGAGCCTCGCCGACCGGCACCTCGGCCGACACGGGTTGAGCTACGAGGACGTGTGCGGCAAGGGCGCGAGCCAGATCCCCTTCGCGCAGGTCGACGTGGCCCGTGCCACGGAGTACTCGGGCGAGGACAGCGAGATGTGCCTGCACGTGCATCACGCGCTCTGGCCGCAGCTGGAGGCCGAGCCGCGCCTGCGCCACGTCTACGAGGGCATCGAGATGCCGGTGTCGGCCCTCCTGCAGCGCATCGAGCGGCACGGCGTGCTGATCGACGCGCGTGCCCTCGCCGAGCAGAGCCGGCAGCTGGCCGAGCGCATGGTGCAGCTCGAGCAGGAGGCCTACGCCATCGCCGGGCAGCCCTTCAACCTCGGCAGCCCCAAGCAGATCGGCGAGATCCTGTTCGGCAAGCTCGGCCTGCCGGTGAAGAAGAAGACCGCCTCCGGCGCGCCCTCGACCGACGAGGACGTGCTGCAGGAACTGGCGCAGGACTACCCGCTGCCGGCGCGCATCCTCGACCATCGCAGCCTGGCCAAGCTGAAGGGCACCTACACCGACAAGCTGCCGCTGATGGTGAACCCGGCCACCGGCCGCGTGCACACGAACTACGCGCAGGCGGTGGCGGTGACGGGGCGCCTGTCGAGCAACGACCCGAACCTGCAGAACATCCCCATCCGCACGCCGGAGGGCCGCCGGATCCGCGAAGCCTTCGTCGCGCCGCCCGGGCACGTCATCATGAGCGCCGACTACTCGCAGATCGAGCTGCGCATCATGGCCCACATCAGCGAGGACCCGGGGCTGCTGCGCGCCTTCGCGGAGGGCATCGACGTGCACCGCGCCACCGCCAGCGAGGTGTTCGGCACGCCGGTGGCGGAAGTCACCGCCGAGCAGCGCCGCTACGCCAAGGTCATCAACTTCGGCCTGATCTACGGCATGGGCGCGTTCGGGCTGGCCAGCAACCTCGGCATCGAGCAGAAGGCGGCGCGCGACTACATCGAGCGCTACTTCTCGCGCTTCGCCGGCGTCAAGCGCTACATGGACGAGACGAAGGCGCGTGCCGCCGAGCTCGGCTACGTCGAGACGTTCTTCGGCCGCCGCATCTACCTGCCGGAGATCAAGGGCGGCAGCGGTCCGCGCCGTGCCGGTGCCGAGCGCCAGGCCATCAACGCGCCGATGCAGGGCACCGCGGCCGACCTCATCAAGCTGGCGATGATCGCGGTGCAGGCCGAGATCGATCGCGAACGCAAGGCGACCGCGATGGTGATGCAGGTGCACGACGAACTCGTCTTCGAGGTGCCGGAGGCGGAGGTCGAGTGGGCGCGCGCGGCCGTGCCGCGGCTGATGGCCGGCGTGGCCCAGCTGAGGGTGCCGCTGCTCGCGGAAGTGGGGGTCGGGCCGAACTGGGACGAGGCGCACTGATGGCCCGGCGCGGCGGCGGGCCACGGGTCGCGTCTCTCGGCGATCAAGGGCACGCCGCAGGCGGCGGTCGACAGGCTCGAGGCGGCGATGAAGAAGATCATGGCCTCGCCGGAGATCAGGCAGCGGATGGAGTCGGCGGGCTTCGTGATCCCGACCCAGGGCGCCGGGCCGTACACGCAGTTCGTCAAGTCGGAGATCGACCTGTGGACGAAGGTCATCAAGACCGCGGGCATCAAGCCGGAGTGACGCGCCGGCAGGGCGGCCAGCCGCATGCGGCGGCCGTCGGCGTGCGCTGAGGCGGCGGCGGTGCAAGGCGGGCGCATCACCGGCGAGGCCGACCTGCGCGCCCTCGAGCGGCAGGGGCTCCGCGCCTACATGCGCTTCGGCCATGTGCACGAGGCGCTGGCCGACGTGGCCCTTCGGTTCGGCGATCGGCCCGCGCTCTGTGCGCTGGCGCGCGCCGACGACGCGGCACCGCGCCGATGGACGCACGCCGAAATGCTGGCCGAGGTGCGGCGCGCGGCCCGCCTGTTCCGCGCGCTCGTCGACGGCGGAGTGCCGCGCGTCGCGTTGCTGCTGCCGCCGTTGCCGGAGGCGTGGTTCGCGCTCTGGGGCGCCGAGACGGCCGGCATCGCGTGCCCGATCAACCACGCGCTCGGTGACGAGCCTCTCGCGGCGCTGCTGCGTGCCACCGAGGCCGATGTCGTCGTGACGCTGGCGCCGGGCCACGGCGCCGGCGACATCGGAGCGCGCGTGCTGCGGCTGCGGCCCGGCTGCCCACGCGTGCGGGCGGTGCTCACCGTCGGCGGCGAGGCGCCGGCCGGGGCGCTCGACTTCGGCACCGAGCTTGCTCGGCAGCGTGGCGACGCGCTGGGCTTCGAGCCCGTCGCCGCCGCGTCGGGCGGTGATGCCGTGGCCGCGCTCTTCCACACCGGCGGCACGACGGGCCTGCCCAAGCTCGCCCGGCACACGCACGCCAACCAGCTGCATGCGGCCTGGGGCGCGGCGCAGATGTATGCGGCCACGGAGCGCGACGTCATCCTCAATGGCTTTCCGCTCTTCCATGTCGCCGGCGCGTTCGTCTACGGCCTCTCGATGCTGCTGGCGGGCGCCGAGGTCGTGCTGCCGCCGCCGCTCGGCTGGCGCGATGCGGCCTTCGTCGCGCGCGCCTGGGCGTTGATCCGCGAGCACCGCGTCAGCCTGATCGCCGGCGTGCCGACCGTGATGACGGCGCTGCTGGCGGCGCCGCACCGTGCCGCCGACACGGCCGGCGTGCGGCTGCAGCTGACCGGCGGCTCGCCGTTGCCGAACGAGCTGGCGGCGCGCTTCGAGGCCGAGACCGGCATCGGCGTGCGCAACATCCTCGGCATGACCGAGTGCGCCGGCGTCATCGCCATCGAGCCGGCCTTGGCCCCGCGCACGCCCGGTTCGTGCGGGCTGCCGTTGCCCTTCACCGAGGTGCAGGCCGTGGCCGCCGACGGCCGCGTCTGCGCCGCCGGGGAAAGCGGCGTGCTGCGCGTGCGCGGGCCCAACGTCGGCCCGGGCTACACCGAGGCGGCGCGCAACGCGGGCACCTTCGAGGCGGGATGGCTCGTCACCGGCGACATCGGCCACGTCGATGCCGAGGGCCGCGTGTTCGTGACCGGCCGTGCCAAGGACGTGATCATCCGCGGCGCGCACAACATCGACCCCGGCGTCATCGAGGAAGCGCTGCTGCGCCACCCCGCGGTGCAGATGGCCGCGGCCGTCGGCGAGCCCGACGAGTACGCCGGCGAGCTGCCCGTGGCCTACGTGGTGGCGCGGCCCGGCACGGCGCCGTCGCCCGAGGAACTGCTGGCCTTCGCGGCGGCGCACGTGGACGAGCGCGCGGCCTGCCCGAAGCGCATCGCCGTGCTGCCGGCGCTGCCCCTCACGGCCATCGGCAAGGTCTACAAGCCCGCGCTGCGGGCAATGGCGCTGCAGCGGGTGGTGGAGGAGAGGCTCGCTCGGGCCGGCCTCGGGGACCGCGTGCGAGCCTTCGGCGCGGATGACGGCGGGCGACTGCGGGTGCGCTTCGTCGTCGCGCCGGGCGGGGACGCGGCGGCGCTTCGGCCGGTGCTGCGCGCGCTGATGGGTGGCTTCGCGGTGGACCACGGCGTGGAGGCCGACGCGCCGTGAACCCGACCGAGTGCGACGTCGTGCCCGGCGGCGCTGCCCCGCGTGACGGTGCCGGGCCGGCGGCGGTCGACTTCTGGTTCGACTTCATCTCGCCGTTCGGCTACTTCGCGAGCCTGCGCATCGACGAGCTTGCCGCGCGTCACGGCCGCCGGGTCGAGTGGCACCCGTTGCTGGTCGGCGTGACGGTGCTGAAGGTGATGGGCATGAAGCCGCTGCCGCAGACGCCGTTGAAGGGCGCCTACCTCGAGCGGCAGATCGCACGCTACCGGCGCCGGCACGGCGTCGAGCTGGCCCGCCGCGCCGACGCGGCGCCGATGAACCCGCTGCCGGCCGCGCGGCTCTTCGCCTGGCTGCGCGTGCACCGGCCGGCCGGGGCCAAGGCGTTCGCGCGCGCCGTGTTCGAGGGCTACTGGGCGCGGGGGCGCGACCTCGACCAACCCAAGGCCCTGCGCGAGGCGGTACAGGCGGCTGGCCTGCCGGCGGCGCTCGCCGACGAGGTGCTGGCCGCGCCCGAGGCCGCCGCGCTGCTGCGCGACGAGGTCGACGCCGCCGTCGCTCACGGCGCCTTCGGCTCGCCCTTCTTCATCGTCGACGGCGAGCCCTTCTTCGGCGTCGACAACCTCGAGTTGCTCGACGAGTGGCTCGGGCGCGGCGGCTGGTGAACGATTCGAGCCGGCGTGCGGGAGCCGCCGGGCGGACCGAGCGCGGAAAGGGCGTCCACCGGGTGCCGCGGGCCCCCAGGACTGGGTATCGTGCGCAGATGGGCTGATTCGTGTCCGGCCGACGGGTGTCGTGCCAGGGACGCCCGACCGCCCGGTTCCCTTCGACGAAAGGATTCCCCATGAGCGACCTCGGCCGCCTCGAAGACCTGCCTGCGGACTACGTGGCCGCCCTGCGCGCCCAGAACCTAGTGCCCCTGTGGCCGAGCCTGCGCGCGGTGATGCCGGCGGCCAAGCCGGCGCCGCGCACGGTGCCCACCGCATGGTCGTACGCCGCGCTGAAGCCGCTGCTGCTGCAGGCCGGCGACCTGACACCGATCGAGAAGGCAGAGCGGCGCGTGCTCGTGCTGGCCAACCCTGGCCACACGCTCGAGAAGATGCAGGCCTCGAGCGCCATCTACCTCGGCATGCAGTTGCTGCTGCCCGGCGAGTGGGCGCCTTCGCACCGGCACACGCCGAATGCCGTGCGCATGGTGGTGGAGGGCGAGGGGGCCTGGACCACGGTCGAAGGCGAGAAGTGCCTGATGAGCCGTGGCGACCTCATCCTCACGCCCACCGGCCTGTGGCACGAGCACGGCCACGACGGCAGCCAGCCCGTCGTGTGGCTCGACGTGCTCGACCTGCCGCTCGTCTACTACCTCGAGGCGAGCTACCACGTGAACGGCCAGCGCCAGGCGCAGCAGCGCGGGCATGGCGAGCGCGCCGCGGTGCGCGCCGGCGTGGCGCCGACGCCGGTGTTCGAGCGCTCGAGGAAGGCCTACCCGCTGCTGCGCTACCCGTGGGCCGAGGTCAAGGCGGCGCTGCAGTCGCTGGCCGCCGACCAGCCCGACCTCGAGAGCGTGATGGTCACCTACATCAACCCCGAGACCGGCGGCGATGCCGAGAACATCCTCGGCTTCTATGCGTTGATGCTGCGGCCCGGGCAGACGCTTTCGCTGCCGGCGCGCAGCCCGGCGAGCGTCTTCCACGTCATCGAGGGCGGGGCCGAGGTGCGGGTGAAGATCGACACGTTCACTCTCGCCGAGGCCGATACCTGCTGCGCGCCGGGCTACGAGCCGCTCACGCTGCGCAACCGCTCGGCGACGGCGCCGGCATTCCTGTTCGTGGCCGACGAGGCGCCGCTGCATCGCAAGCTCGGGCTGTACGAAGTGCGCGGCTGACGACCGGGCACCGTCGGGGCGGCGGGCGGCCGGTTCTCGGATCGCCCCGCGTCGAGGCCGCGCTCCGGAGCCTGCGGCCGCGTCTCGCGTCGGCCGCGCCGGTTCGGCACGCCGCGCACAGGCGAGGCGCCGGTCAGCCCGTGCCCGTGCGCCGCGGCGTGCCGCGAATGCGGTTCAGTTCCTCGTGGCTCTCGGCCGCGAGCTGCGCGTAGACCTGCACCTGCTGGCTCACGGCGCGCAGGCGGTCGGCGATGCGCGTGGCCAGCACGACCACCAGCTTCGCCGCCACCACGGGGTGGGCGGCCATCAGGTCCTCCAGCCCGCGACGGGAGAGGCCGGCGGCCAGCACGGCGCTCACCGCCGTGCAGCTCACCGCCCGGGGCGCCCCGTCGAGGAGGGCCATCTCGCCGATGATCTCGCCCGGACCGAGCACCGACAGCGCCAGCGGTGCGTCGGGGCCGCCGGCCGACTCGCTGTCGACGCTGACCTCGCCGTCCAGGATGAGGAGCATGTGCCCCGAGGCGCTCTCGGCCCCCTCGCGAAGCAGCGTCGCACCGGCCGGGAAGGTGACGAGGCCCATGCCCGCGGCGATCAGCCGCGCCTCGTCCAGCGTCAACTGCACCATCGCCTTGGGCCGGCTCAGCATGCCCGCGGCCACCTCCGCCAGGGCTGGCAGTTCGATCAGAGGGCGGACGCGGAACTGCGGTGCATCGGCGGGCGACATGACGCAAAAGATTACCAGACGCTCCGCCGAACGCACCCATCCGAATGCCGGCAGGCGTTTCGAGGTGCAAGGGCCGCGCCGTGCCCGCGCGCGCCTTCAGCGCCCGTGCGCACGGCGCCAGGCCGAGAAGGCTTCGCGGTTCGCTTCCTCGGTGGGCGGGTACAGGCCGAGGATCGACTGGCCGGCCAGCACCCGCTCCTGCACGAAGTCCTCGAACGCCGTCATCTCCGTCGCCTCGGCCGCGATCTCGTCGGCGAGGTGGGCCGGGATGACGACGACGCCCTCGCCGTCGCCGACGACGATGTCGCCCGGGAACACCGGCGCGTCGCCGCAGCCGATGGGCACGTTGATGTCGATGGCGTGGTGCAGCGTGATGTTGGTGGGTGCGCTCGGCCTCGCGTGGTATGCGGGGAAGGGCAGCCTGGCGATGTCGGGGCTGTCGCGGAAGCCGCCGTCGGTGACGACGCCCGCGACGCCTCGCTTCATCAGGCGACTGACGAGGATGCCGCCGGCCGAGGCGGCACGAGCGTCCTTGCGGCTGTCGATGACGAACACGGCGCCCGGCGGGCATTCCTCGACGGCCTTGCGCTGCGGATGCGCGCGGTCGGCGAAGACGGAGATCGGGTTCAGGTCCTCGCGCGCCGGCATGTAGCGCAGCGTGAACGCCTCGCCCACCATGTTGGGCAGCGAGGGGTTCAGCGGCCGCACGTCCTGGATGAACTGGTTGCGCAGGCCGCGCTTGAAGAGCGCCGTGCACAAGGTGGCCGTGCTCACCTTGGCCAGCAGGGCACGTGTCTCGGGCTTCAGGGCCATGAGGGTCTCCTCGAGGGGTCGGGGTCAGGCGAACGGCGACGCGCCACCCAGGCGCGCCACCCGGTCGTTGAGCGCACCGCGGGTCCGGGCGCCGCAGGCGCGGCCTTCGAGCGCGCGTGACGCCGGCCGCAGGCGCGTGGCGAGGGCGCCGCGTGGCTGTGCGCTCAGAAGATGTCGGGTTCGGGCACGGGGGCGCCGAAGGTGGTCTCGAGAAAGTCGAAGTCGCAGCCCTGGTCGGCCTGCAGGATGTGCTGCGAGAACATCCAGCCGTAGCCGCGCTGGTAGCGCGGCGGCGGCGGCACCCAGGCAGCGCGGCGTCGGGACAGTTCCTCGTCGCTCACCTCCAGGTGAATGCGCCGCGCCGGCACGTCCACGGTGATGCGGTCGCCGGTGCGAACCAGCGCCAGCGGCCCGCCGATGTGCGCCTCCGGCGCGCAGTGCAGCAGGCAGCCGCCGTAGCTGGTGCCGCTCATGCGCGCGTCCGACAGGCGCAGCATGTCCTTCACGCCCTGCTTGAGCAGCTTCGTCGGGATCGGCAGCATGCCCCACTCGGGCATGCCCGCGCCCTTGGGCCCGGCGTTGCGCAGTACGAGCACGTCGTCGCCGGTGACGTCGAGCGCCGGGTCGTCCACGGCCTTCTTCAGCGACGGGTAGTCGTCGAAGACGAGCGCGCGGCCGGTGTGCCGCAGCAGGTGCGGCGCGCAGGCACTCGGCTTGATGACCACGCCGTCGGGCGCGAGGTTGCCGCGCAGCACGGCGAGCGCGCCCTCGGCATAGATGGGGTTGGCCAGCGGCCGGATGACGTCGTCGTCGTAGACCTCGGCGCCGGCGATGTTCTCGCCGAGCGTGCGGCCGTTGACGGTGCGCGCGCCGAGGTGCAGGTGGCCGCGCATCCGCTCGAGCATGCCGCGCAGGCCGCCGGCGTAGTAGAAGTCCTCCATCAGGTACTTCTCGCCGCTCGGGCGGATGTTCGCGATCACCGGCACCTCGCGGCTCGCGGCGTCGAAGTCGTCGAGCGTCACCGGGTGCCCGGCGCGGCGCGACATGCCGATGAGGTGGATGATCGCGTTGGTGCTGCAGCCCATCGCCATCGCGCAGGCGATGCCGTTCAGGAAGTGGTCGCGCGTGAGCAGCCTGGCGGGCGTCAGGTCCTCCCAGGCCAGCTCGACGGCACGCCGGCCGCATTCGGCGCTCATGCGGATGTGGTTGGCATCGGCCGCGGGGATGCTGCTGGCGCCGGGCAGCGTGAGGCCCACCGCCTCGGTGATGCCCATCATCGTGGCCGCCGTGCCCATCGTCATGCAGGTGCCGTGGCTGCGCGCGATGCCGGCCTCCATCTCCTGCCAGGCCTGGTCGCTCAGTCGGCCGGCACGGCGTTCGTCCCAGTACTTGAGGCGTCGGAGCCGGATCCGAGCACCTGCCCTTTCCAGTTGCCGCGCAGCATGGGGCCGGCGGGAAGATAGATGCACGGGATGCCGGCCGAGAAGGCGCCCATGAGCAGGCCGGGCGTCGTCTTGTCGCAGCCGCCCATCAGCACCGCGGCGTCCACCGGGTGGCTGCGCAGCAGCTCCTCGGTCTCCATCGCGAGGAAGTTGCGGTAGAGCATCGTCGTCGGCTTGACCAGCGATTCCGACAGGCTGATCGCCGGCAGCTCGAGCGGGAAGCCGCCCGCCTGGAAGACGCCGCGCTTGACGTCGTCGACGCGGCTCCTGAAGTGCGCGTGGCACTGGTTGGCGTCGCTCCAGGTGTTGACGATGGCCACCACCGGCTTGCCCTTCCAGTCGGCCGGCGCGTAGCCCATCTGCATCACGCGCGAGCGGTGGCCGAAGCTGCGGAAGTCGTCGGGCGCGAACCAGCGCGCGCTGCGCAGTTGCTCGGGGGTGCGGGTCAAGTTCGTCTCCAGGCACGTTCCACGGTTCGATGCGCCCGTGCGGCGGGCGGGCGGTCGCGATGCTGCACCCGCCCTGCGCGGTTCGGCGAAGCGGTCGCGCGTCCGTTCGCCGCGCCGTCCCGCCCCGACGAATGCCCTTCGGGAGGTGTCTCCGTCTGCCCCTTGGCGGTCGGGTGGCAGAATGTTCCGATGGGCGGGACTTCCTCGCCCCCGACGGCAGGTGGGATCCTAGGAGCCTGCTTGGCGACTGCCAATCCGGGGTGACCTCCCACCGTCGCGGGCCTGCGCGAAGGTTCCATCGATTGGGATCGCCGGGCGGCCATCGCCACGGGTCTCCCAGGAAGCTAGGCCGGACCGCCTTCGGAGAGGCGCGGCGCCCGCGGGGCCATGAAACAACGACAAGCGAGACAACGGGGACGCCCGAGATGACGACCAAGAGCAACGAAGGCACCGCGTCGCTGGAAAAAGCGCTGGACGTGCTCGACGCCGTCGGTGGAACGTCGGCGGGGCTTTCGCAGGCCGAACTCGGGCAGCGCCTCGGCCTGCCCCGCACGACGCTGTACCGGCTGCTGGGCACGCTGGTGACACGCGGCCTGCTGCGGCGCGACCCGCTGCGGCGCGTCTACTGCCTGGGAGCGCGCTGCTTCGAGTACGCGCGGGCGACCTACGCGATGCCCGATCTGGTGGCAGCGGCCTCGGCCGAGTTGCGCGGCCTGCGCGACATGACCGGCGAGACCGCCTACCTCGCTGCGCTGGACGGCCTGGAAGTCATCTCGCTCGACCGCTGCGACGGCGCCCATGCGCAGCGCAGCCACTCGGCGGTCGGCCAGCGCAAGCCCCTGCATTGCACGAGCCAGGGCAAGGCCATCCTGGCGGCGCTGCCGCCGGAGCGGCGCGACGCCCTCGTGCGCGAGATGACGCTCACCGCCGTGACCCCGCGCTCGATCACCGACCGTCGGCGCCTGCTTGCCGAGCTCAAGCTCACCGCGCAGCGGGGCTGGTCGATCGACGACGAGGAGATCGTGCCGGGCGTGCGCTGCTGCGGTGCCCCGATCATCGATGCCCAGGGCGAGGTGCGCGGCGCCGTGAGCGTGGCGGGGCCGGCGTTCAGGCTGACGATGGAAAGGCTCGAACTGCTCGGGCCCGAGGTGGCCGAGGCCGCCCGGCGCATCGGTGCGCAGCTGCAGACCGTGCGCCCGGCACGGCCCGAGGACGAGGCGCGCGTGGTGGCCGGCGACTGGGCGTTCGAGGGCGCTTACCCGTGCTGGATGCCGGGTCGGGGTGGTGCCGGCGGTCGCCTGTGGTGGGCCGACCGGCTGGCGCCGGCCCTGCACGCGGCCAGCAGCGCGGGCGATGCGACGCTCGTCAGCCTCGACCACCCGGTGCACGCACTGCTGCCCGGGCGCGCGGGCGTGCAGGTGCTGGCCGGCGACGCCTGGCACCTCATCGACGAAGGCGGGCAGACGCACGACGAGCCGCCGCCGCCGGCCCTGCCTTGCATCGGCGTGACGGCGGCCTGTGCCGGCGAGGGTGGCTCCGCGTGGCTGTGCCAGCCCGACGGCGAACGCTGGCGCGTGTCCGCCTCGGGCGGCGCGGGGCTGGCCGGCGGCGGATGGCGCCTGAACGAGCCGGCCAGCGCGCTGGCCTGGGGGGCCGGACGCCGGACGCTCTACATCGCTGCGGCGGGCAGCGGCACGATCTACGCGGCGCAGGAAGGCCAGGCCGGGTTGCGGCGGCTGGCCACCGTGCCCAAGGGCTCGGGGCGCCTCGGAGGACTCGCCGTCGATGCGGCAGGGGGAGTCTGGGCGGCGTTGCGGGGCGGCTGGAGCGTGGCCCGCTTCGAGCCCGACGGCAGCATGGACCGCATGGTGGCGTTGCCCGTGCCCGCACCGACCGGCGTGGCCTTCGGCGGCGACGACGGGCGCACGCTGTACGTGACGACGGCGCGCGATGCGCTGGACCGCGAGTCGCTGGAGGCAGCGCCGCTGTCGGGGCGGCTGTTCGTCATCGACGCCACCTGAGGCGCGGCGCGGGCCTCCGCCGCGGCCCGGCAGGCCCGCTCGCGGGCGACCGCGGTGGAGGGGCGGCTGGCAGGGCAGGCGCCGCCGTCGCGGTGGCGGCGCCGCGTGCGAAGTCAGCTCGGCTGGTAGGCCAGCCGCACGTAGATCGGCGCGAAGGCCTCCGCCTGAGTCACCTCGACGAGCGACTCGCGCGAGAGCTCCAGCAGCGCGATGAAGGTCACCACGAGCACGGGCACGCCGCGCGCGGCATCGAAGAGCTCGGCGAACTCGACGAAGCGCCGGCCCTGCAGGCGGCGCAGCACGATGCTCATGTGCTCGCGCACCGACAGCTGCTCGCGCGTGATCGTGTGGTGCGCCGTCAGCCGCGCGCGCGCGACGATCTCGCGCCAGGCCTGCCGCAGGTCGTCGGGGTGCACCTCGGGCCAGCGCGGCTGCAACGCCTGCTCGATGTAGACCTGCGCGCGCAGGAAGTCGCGGCCGATGACGGGCAGCTCGTCGAGGCGTGCCGCCGCGAGCTTGATCTGCTCGTACTCGACGAGCCGGCGCACGAGCTCGGCGCGCGGGTCCTCCGGCTCGCTGCCGTCGGCGCTCTTGCGCGGCGGCAGCAGCATGCGGCTCTTGATCTCGATGAGCATCGCCGCCATCAGCAGGTACTCGCTGGCGAGCTCGAGGTTGTGGTTGCGGATCTGGTCGACGTAGGCGAGGTACTGGCGCGTCACGTCGGCCAGCGGAATGTCGAGGATGTTGAAGTTCTGCTTGCGGATGAGATAGAGCAGCAGGTCCAGCGGCCCTTCGAAGGCCTCGAGGAAGACCTCCAGCGCATCCGGCGGGATGTACAGGTCCTGCGGCAGCGCGAACAGCGGCTCGCCGTACAGGCGAGCCACGGCGACCTGGTCGACCACCTCGGGCTGCGGCGGCGCCGCCTCGCCCGCCATCTCGGGCGGCAGCTCCGGCGGCACCTCGGGCGGCCCGCCGGCCGCCGGATCACGCTGCATGGGGCGACGCCGCGCTCAGCGCTTGGTCTGGTAGACGTAGGCCTGCTGCGGCACCTTGGCCTCGCGCCACTCGGCCTGGGCGTTGCGATCCTGCTCGCGGTCCCACAGCAACGCGCGGCCGGCCCGCTGCTCGGCCTCGAGCGTCGGCTTCTTGGCCTTCAGTTCCTCGATGAACGCGGTGACTTCGGACTTGTAGGGCTTCCAGAACAGAGGCATGGGCGCGAGCGGGAGAGCAGGTGCAACGGGGCCGGGATTCTACCGAGGGTGCCTGTCGCGGCGCTGTCCGGGCTGTCCGAAGGCGCCGGCGCCCGGCCTCTTCAGGCGGGGCGGCCCCCATCGGAGACCTCGGGGGCGCCGGCGATCTCCGGGAACGCCGCGGCCACCGTGGGCACGATGTTCTCCGGCCCCAGTTCGCCTTCGAAGCCGGAGCGCCGGATCAGCGACAGCGGCTGCTCGTTGACGTTGGCCAGCACCAGCGCCATGTCCTGGCGCGCCAGCGTGCGATGCAACTGGCGCAGGGCCTCCAGTCCGGACGTGTCCAGCAGCACCATGCGGTGCATCTCCAGCACCACGGCGCGGGTGCCCGCCGGAAGGCCGGCCGGCAGATCCTCCACCTTGCCCACCGCGCCGAAGAACAGCGATCCGAACAGCTCGAACACCTGCACGCCCGGGGGCAGCGCGCCGTGGGCGACGGCCTGCACCTTGAACTGGGTGCCCATGCGGTAGATGAAGAAGGCGCAGGCCATCACCAGCCCCACCTCCACCGCCACCGTGAGGTCGAAGATCACCGTCAGCAGGAAGGTGCCGACGAGGATCGCCCGGTAGGGGAGGTTGAAGTGCTTCAGGCGCGCGAACTCGCGCCACTCGCCCATGTTCCAGGCCACGAAGGCCAGGATGCCGGCCAGCGCCGCCAGCGGCACGTTCAGCGCCAGCGGCGCGGCCACGAGCACGATCACGAGCAGCGCGCCCGCGTGCACGATGCCGGCGATCGGCGACGTGCCGCCCGAGCGCACGTTGGTCACGGTGCGCGCGATGGTGCCGGTGGCCGGGATGCCGCCCATCAGCGGCGCGGCGAGGTTGGCCACGCCCTGCGCCATCAGCTCCTGGTTGGGGTCGTGCCGCGGCAGCTCGGTCATGTTGTCGGCCACGCGCGCGCACAGCAGCGACTCGATGGCGCCGAGGATGGCGATGGTGACGGTGGGCATCACGAGCAGCTTCACGGTCGTCCAGCTGAACTCGGGCAGCGCCAGCGGCGGCAGGCCCTGCGGAATGCCGCCGAAGCGCGAGCCGATCGTCTCCACCTTCAGGCCGAGCATCGTCACCGCCAGCGTCGTCACGACCAGCGCCACCACGGTGCCGGGCACGTGCGCCGACCATCGCTGCAGGCGCTTGAGCGCGCCGATCGGCCCGGTCGGCATCGCGTACGACTTCGGCCACAGCACGACGATGGCCAGGCTGGCCAGCGCGAGCGCGACCGCGGCCGGGTTGACGGTGTGCGCGTGCGCGGCGAGCACGCCGATGAGCGAGAAGAAGTCGCCTGGCAGCTTGGGCGTGACGAGGCCGAAGAAGTCCTTCACCTGCGACAGCCCGATCAGCACCGCGATGCCGTTGGTGAAGCCGATGACGATGCTCACCGGCACGTAGCGCACCAGCGCGCCGAGCTTGAACAGGCCCATCGCGAAGAGCAGCACGCCGGCCAGCATCGTCGAGATGAGCAGGTTGGCCAGGCCGTAGCGCTCGACGATGCCGTAGACGATGACGATGAAGGCGCCGGCCGGGCCGCCGATCTGGACGTTGGAGCCGCCGAGGGCCGAGATCAGGAAGCCGGCGACGATGGCGGTGACGATGCCCTGCTCGGGCTTGACGCCGCTGGCGATGGCGAAGGCCATGGCCAGGGGCAGCGCGACGACGCCGACGGTGAGGCCGGCGCCGAGATCGGCGAGGAATCGCTGGCGGTCGTAGCCCTTCAGCGCCGCGAGGAGGCGGGGGCGGAAGGGATGCAGTGAAACGGTGGACATGCGTTCTCCTGGGCGGGTTCTTCGGGGAGGGAGGAACCCGCGGCCGGAGGGCCGCAGTGATGGCGCCGCGCGATGAAGCAGCGGCGCCGGCTGGCGCGCCTCGGAACCGGGTGCGCCGGCAGGGTCATCGCACGCGCAGCCCCGGCTGCGCGCCCGGCCACGGCTCCAGCACGTAGATGCCCGGCTGCGCCTTCTCGTCGGCGTGGCTGGCGGCCAGCACCATGCCTTCGCTGACGCCGAACTTCATCTTGCGCGGCGCGAGGTTGGCCACCAGCACCGTCAGCTTGCCGGCGAGCTGCTCGGGCGCATAGGCGCTGGCGATGCCGCTGAACACGTTGCGCGTGCGCCCTTCGCCGGCGTCGAGCGTCAGCCGCAGCAGCTTCGTGCTGCCCTCGACGCGCTCGGCCGCGACGATGCGGGCGATGCGCAGGTCGACCTTGGCGAACTCCTCGATGCCGATCGTCGCCGCCACCGCCTCGCCGCCCGGCCATGCCGGTGCCGCCGCCTCCGCCGCAGCCTCCGCCGCAGCCTCCGCCGCAGCCTCCGCCGCCGGCGTGGGCGGCTCGAACAGCGCCTCGAGCTGCTTCGGGTCGACCCGCTGCATCAGGTGCCGGTACTCCCCGATGCGATGCGCCCCGCCGTGGCCGATGGACCGCTTCGCGTCGGCCCACTTCAACGGCTCGACGGCGAGGAAGGCCTCGACCTGGGCCGCCAGTGCCGGGAGCACCGGCTTGAGGTAGATCGTCAGCAGGCGGAACGCCTCGATGCACACCGTGCAGGCGTCGTGCAGCGCGCGCTCCATGCCGGCCTGCTTGGCCAGTTCCCACGGCTTGTGCGCGTCGACGTACTCGTTCACGCGGTCGGCCAGCAGCATCACCTCGCGCAGCGCCTTGCCGAACTCGCGCGCCTCGTAGAGCTCGCGCACCGTGTCGGCGTGGGCGCGCAGGCCGTCGAGCAGCGCCCGGCCCTCGACGCCGACGTCCTCCGAGAGGTTGCCGCCGAAGCGCTTGCTCAGGAAGCCGGCCGCGCGGCTGGCGATGTTGACGTACTTGCCCACGAGGTCCGCGTTGACGCGGGCCACGAAGTCCTCGGGGTTGAAGTCGAGGTCCTCGACGCGGCCGTTGAGCTTGGCGGCGATGTAGTAGCGCAGCCACTCGGCATTCATGCCGATCTCGAGGTAGCGCAGCGGGCTGATGCCGGTGCCGCGGCTCTTGCTCATCTTCTCGCCGCTGACGGTGAGGTGGCCGTGCACGTAGACGTTGTCGGGCACCTTGCGGCCGCTGAACTTCAGCATCGCCGGCCAGAACAGCGTGTGGAAGGTGACGATGTCCTTGCCGATGAAGTGGATCTGCTCCACGGCGGGGTCGGCCAGGTAGCCCTCGAAGTCGAGCCCCTGCTTGCCGAACCAGTTCTTCAGCGACGCGAGGTAGCCCACCGGGGCGTCGAGCCAGACGTAGAAGTACTTGCCCGGCGCATCGGGGATCTCGATGCCGAAGTAGGGCGCGTCGCGGCTGATGTCCCAGTCGCCGAGGCTGACCTGGCCGCGCTCGTCGCGCGTGAACCATTCGCGCACCTTGTTCGCCACCTCGGGCTGGAGCCGGCCGTCCTGCGTCCAGGCCTCGAGGAACTCGACGCAGCGCGGGTCCGAGAGGCGGAAGAAGAAGTGCTCGCTCTTCTTCAGCACCGGCGTCGCGCCCGACAGCGCCGAGTACGGGTTCTTCAGGTCCGTGGGCGCGTAGACCGACCCGCAGACCTCGCAGTTGTCGCCGTACTGGTCCTTCGCGCCGCACTTCGGGCACTCGCCCTTGATGAAGCGGTCGGGCAGGAACATGCCCTTCTGCGGGTCGAAGAACTGCTCGATCGTGCGCGTGTCGATGAGGTCGTTCTTCTTCAGCGCCAGGTAGATGCTGCGGGCGAGCTCGTGGTTCTCGGGCGCGTCGGTGCTGTGCCAGTTGTCGAACGAGATGTGGAAGCCGTCCAGGTAGGGCTGGCGCCCGGCGGCCACCTCGGCGACGAACTGCTGCGGCGTCTTGCCCGCCTTCTCGGCGGCGATCATGATCGGCGCGCCGTGCGCGTCGTCGGCGCAGACGAAGTGCACCTCGTGCCCGAGCATCCGCTGCAGCCGCACCCAGATGTCGGCCTGGATGTACTCCATGATGTGGCCGATGTGGAAGGCGCCGTTGGCGTAGGGCAGGGCGGTGGTGACGAACAGCTTGCGCGACATGCCTCGATTCTAGGAGGGCCGTTGCGGCCTTCCCGCCGCCGGTAGACTTGGGGCACCAACCGTGCGGTCCGTCGTGCCGCGCCCCTACCGACCCCCCGGCCTCCATGTCCGTCAACGAATCCACCGTCCTCCAGGCGCTCGCCGCCGTCGTCGATCCCAACACCGGCCGCGACTTCGTCTCCGGCAAGCAGGTGCGCCAGCTGCGCGTCGAGGGGGGCGACGTGTCTTTCGACCTGGAGCTCGGCTACCCCGCGCGCAGCCAGCATGCCGCACTGCGCGCGGCTCTCGTCGCAGCCGCTCGCACCGTGCCCGGCGTCGGCAACGTCAGCGTCTCCATCACGACCAGGATCACCGCGCACGCGGTGCAGCGCGGCGTGCAGTTGCTGCCGGGGGTGAAGAACATCATCGCCGTTGCCTCGGGCAAGGGGGGCGTGGGCAAGAGCACGACCACCGCCAACCTGGCCCTGGCGCTGGCGGCCGAGGGCGCCAGCGTCGGCATCCTCGACGCCGACATCTACGGCCCTAGCCAGCCGATGATGATGGGCATCAGCGGCCAGCCCGAGAGCCACGACGGCAAGACGATGGCGCCGATGGAGAACCACGGCATCCAGGTGATGAGCATCGGCTTCATGGTCGGGCCCGACCAGGCCATGATCTGGCGCGGCCCGATGGCCACGCAGGCGCTCGACCAGCTGCTGCGCCAGACCAACTGGCGCGACCTCGACTACCTGCTCGTCGACATGCCGCCCGGCACCGGCGACATCGCGCTCACGCTCAGCCAGCGCGTGCCGCTCACCGGCGCCATCATCGTCACGACGCCGCAGGACATCGCCCTCATCGACGCGAAGAAGGGCCTCACGATGTTCGAGAAGGTGGGCGTGCCCATCCTCGGCATCGTCGAGAACATGGCGGTGCACGTGTGCACGAAGTGCGGCCACGTCGAGCACATCTTCGGCGCCGACGGCGGCAGGAAGATGGCCGCCGAGTACAAGGTCGACTACCTCGGCGCGCTGCCGCTGACGATGAAGATCCGCGAGCAGGCCGACAGCGGCCGGCCCACCGTGGTGGCCGAGCCCGACGGCGAGATCGCCGCGCTGTACAAGCAGGTGGCGCGCACGGTGGCGGTGAAGATCGCGGCCAAGGCCAAGGACTTCAGCAGCAAGTTCCCGACCATCACGGTGAGCAAGAGCACCTGAGGCGTGCCCGCTTCGCCCGAGGTGCTCCCGGGACACTCCACGGACGTTACAGACGCGGGTCGGACGTGAGCTCGCCCCAGGCCGTGATCCCGATCGTGCCGGCGGCCGGCGCGGGACCGGGCCGTGACCGCAGGCGGCGCGCCGCCCGCGGCAGGCAGGTCGATCCGCAGGCGCTGGCGCAGGTGCGCGAGGTGCTGGGCCTGCCGGGGCCGGCGCGGCCCGAAGCCACGGCCGGCGGGCCGGCCGCGGCTGCCGGAGAGCCGGGGTTGCGCCGTGACCTGCTGATCGAGTACCTGCACCGCATCCAGGACCGCTTCGGGCAGCTCGGCACGCCACACCTGGCGGCGCTGGCGTCGCTGATGCGGCTGTCGCAGGCCGAGGTGTTCGAGGTCGCGAGCTTCTACCACCACTTCGACATCGTGAAGGAGGCGGCCGATGGCACGGTCGCGGCGCCGCCGGCGCTGACGGTGCGGGTGTGCGACAGCCTGAGCTGCGCGATCGCCGGTGCGCAGGACCTGCTCGGGCGCCTGCCGGCGCTGCTGGGGCCGGGGGTGCGCGTGCTGCCCGCCCCCTGCGTCGGCCGCTGCGAACAGGCGCCGGTGGCGGTGGTGCACCAGCACGCGGTGCCGCGCGCGACGGCCGAGTCGGTGCAGGGCGCCGTGCAGGCGGGCCGACGGGCCGCGGCCGCCGAACCCTTCATCGGCCTGGCCGCCTACCGGGCGGCGGGAGGCTACGAGCGGCTCGCCGAGTGCCTGCAGGGCCGGCGCACGGCCGAGAGCGTCATCGCGACGCTCGAGCACGCCGGGCTGCGTGGCCTCGGCGGCGCCGGCTTCCCGGCCGGGCGCAAGTGGCGCATCCTGCGCGGCCAGCCCGCGCCCAGGCTCGTCGCGGTCAACATCGACGAAGGCGAGCCCGGCACCTTCAAGGACCGCACGCTGCTCGAGCGCGACCCGCACCGCTTCCTGGAAGGGCTGCTGATCGCCGCCTGGGCCATCGAGGCCGCCGGCGTCTACGTCTACCTTCGCGACGAGTACCACGGGTGCCGCGCGCTGCTGGAGGCGGAGCTCGCGGCGCTGCGCGAGGGGCTCCGGGGCCTGCCGCCCTGGCCGGGCATGCCGCCCATCGAGCTGCGCCGGGGTGCCGGCGCCTACATCTGCGGCGAGGAGTCCGCGATGATCGAGAGCATCGAGGGCAAGCGGGGCTGGCCGCGCCTGCGCCCCCCCTACGTGGCCGAGGTGGGCCTCTTCGGGCGGCCGACGCTGGAGCACAACTTCGAGACGCTGTACTGGGTGCCCGAGCTGCTCGAGAAAGGTGGCGAGTGGTTCGCCGCGCAGGGGCGGCACGGCCGCAAGGGCCTGCGCCGCTTCTCGGTGAGCGGTCGCGTGCGCTTCCCCGGCGTCAAGCTGGCACCGGCCGGCATCACGCTGCGCGAGCTCGTCGACGAGTTCTGCGGCGGCATGCAGCCGGGCCACGAGCTCTATGCGTACCTGCCGGGCGGCGCGTCGGGAGGCATCCTGCCGGCGCGCCTGGCGGACGTGCCGCTGGACTTCGACACGTTGCAGGCGCACGGCTGCTTCATCGGCAGCGCCGCCGTCATCGTGCTCGGCCAGCACGACCGCGCCGTCGACGCGGCGCGCAACGTGATGCGCTTCTTCGAGCACGAGAGCTGCGGACAATGCACGCCCTGCCGCGCCGGCACCGCGAAGGCGAACACGCTGATCGCCGGCGACGACTGGGACCTGCCGCTGCTGGCCGACCTCTCGGCCGTGATGCGCGAGGCCTCCATCTGCGGCCTGGGGCAGGCGGCGCCGAACCCGGTGGACTGCGTCGTGCGCCACTTCGCGCACGAGCTGCGCCAGGGCGACCCCGGCGGGTCCGCCAGCCACGAGCGCGGAGCGCCGGAGACGACGCGATGAACGCGATCGCCCGTGGCGAGCGCGCGCGCCTGCTCGCGCAGGCGCCGGACGACGTGCCGATCCTGCTGGACGGCCGCGAAGTCGGCGCACGGGCGGGCGAGACGCTCATCGAAGTGGCCCGCCGCGTCGGCGTGGAGATCCCGCACCTGTGCTGGACCCCCGGCCTCGCGCCGGCCGGCAACTGCCGGGCGTGTGTCGTCGAAGTGAACAACGAGCGCACGCTCGCCGCGGCCTGCTGCCGCAAGGCCGAGGCCGGCATGAAGGTGGCCACGGCCAGCGAGCGGGCGCGCCACGCGCAGCGGCTGGTGCTCGAACTCCTGCAAGCCGACTTGCCGGCGACGTCGCCCGTGGCACCGGAGACCCGGCCGAGCGAGGTGGACACCTGGGCCGCGAAGCTCGGCGTCGGCGCGCCTCGTTTCGGGGCCCGCGCGCAGCCGGCGGCCGACCGCTCGCACCCGGCCATTGCCGTGAACCTGGAGGCGTGCATCCAGTGCACGCGCTGCCTGCGTGCCTGCCGTGACGAGCAGGCCAACGACGTCATCGGCATCGCCTACCGCGGCGCGCACGCGAAGATCGTGTTCGATGCCGACGACCCGATGGGCGCCAGCACCTGCGTGGCCTGCGGCGAGTGCGTGCAGGCGTGTCCCACCGGCGCGCTGGCGCCGGCGACGCTGGTCGACGTGCCGGGCGCTGCGGTGGCGGCGCGAGGGGCCGGCGGCCGGGAGGGCGCCGGTGCCGCGAATGGGGCGAACGCCGTGGCGCTCTCCGATGTCGTCAAGGCCGCCCCCGGCCCCCGGGCCGCGAGCGCAGCGAACGCGCCGAGCGCCGGCACGGCCGGCAAGCCCGTGCCGGACAGGGAGGTGAACTCGGTCTGCCCCTATTGCGGCGTCGGTTGCCAGCTCACCTACCACGTCAGGGACGACGCCATCCTGTTCGTCGAGGGCCGCGACGGCCCGGCCAACCGCGGCCGGCTGTGCGTGAAGGGCCGCTACGGCTTCGACTACGCGCGCCACCCGCAGCGCCTGACGGTGCCGCTCATCCGCAAGGCCGGCGTGCCCAAGCGGCCCGACATGGTGGCCGACCCCGCGACGGCGCGCGAGTACTTCCGCGAGGCCACCTGGGAGGAGGCGCTGGCGCTGGCCGGCGGCACGTTGCGCCGCCTGCGCGACACGCACGGCCCGCGCGCGCTGGTGGGCTTCGGCTCGGCGAAGGGCAGCAACGAGGAGGCGTACCTCTTCCAGAAGCTCGTGCGCCTGGGCTTCGGCAGCAACAACGTCGACCACTGCACGCGCCTGTGCCACGCCAGCAGCGTGGCCGCGCTGCTGGAGGGCATCGGCTCTGCGGCGGTGAGCAACCCGGTGATGGACGTCGCGCGGGCCGAGGTCGTCATCGTCATCGGCGCCAACCCGGTGGTGAACCACCCGGTGGCCGCGACTTGGATCAAGAACGCGGTGCGCGGCGGCACCAGGCTCGTGCTGATGGACCCGCGCCGCAGCGACCTGGCGCGCCACGCGACGCACATGCTGCAGTTCCGGCCCGACACCGACGTCGCGCTGCTCAACTCGATGGTGCACGTCATCGTCGAGGAGGGACTGGCCCATGCCGGGTTCATCGCCGACCGCACCTCGGGCTACGAGGCGCTCGCGGCCAACGTGCGCGCCTTCAGCCCGGAGGCGATGGCCGCCGTCACCGGCATCGACCCGGCCACCGTGCGCACGGTGGCGCGGCTGTACGCGACGAGCCGCGCCTCGATGATCCTCTGGGGCATGGGCATCAGCCAGCACGTGCACGGCACCGACAACGCGCGCTGCCTCATCGCGCTGGCGCTGCTCACCGGCCAGATCGGCCGCCCGGGCACCGGCCTGCACCCGCTGCGCGGCCAGAACAACGTGCAGGGCGCGAGCGACGCGGGCCTGATCCCGATGATGTACCCCGACTACCGGCGCGTCGCCACGCCGGGCGCGCGCGCCGACTTCGCCCGCGCCTGGGGCGTGCCCGAGGAGCGGCTCGACGCCGAAGCCGGGCTCACCGTGGTGGAGGTGATGCACGCGATCCACGACGGGCGCGTGAAGGGCCTGTACATCATGGGCGAGAACCCGGCGATGAGCGACCCCGACGTGAACCATGCGCGCCAGGCGCTCTCGGAGCTCGCGATGCTGGTCGTGCAGGACATCTTCCTCACCGAGACGGCGTGCCTGGCGGACGTGGTCCTTCCGGCGAGCGCCTTCCCCGAGAAGACCGGCAGCTTCACGAACACCGACCGCATGGTGCAGCTCGGCCGGCGTGCCATCGGCCTGCCCGGGCAGGCGCGGCAGGACCTGTGGTGCATCACCGAGATGGCGCGCCACTTCGACCTCGACTGGAGCGCATACGGCGCCACGCCCACCGACTGCGACGCGGCGGCAGGCCGCGTCTTCGACGAGATGCGCCGCGTGATGCCCAGCATCGGCGGCATCACGTGGGAGCGGCTGCAGCGCGAGGGCAGCGTCACCTACCCGTGCGAGTCCGAGGGCGACCCGGGCCACCCGGTGGTCTTCGTCGACCGCTTTCCCACCGAGAGCGGGCGCGGGCGCTTCGTTCCGGCCGACATCGTGAGCGCCGACGAGCGGCCCGACGCCGAATACCCCATGGTCCTCATCACCGGCCGCCAGCTCGAGCACTGGCACACCGGCAGCATGACGCGGCGCTCGGGCGTGCTCGACGCGATCGAGCCCGACCCGGTGGCGATGATGCATCCGCTGGAGCTGGCGCGCCTGGGCGTGCGGCCCGGCGAGGTGCTCACGATCGAGTCGCGGCGGGGCTGCGTGAGCCTCTACGCGCGCGCCGACGAGGGCACGCCGGCGGGCGCGGTCTTCGTCGCCTTCTGCTGGTACGAGGCGGCGGCCAATGCGCTCACGAACGCGGCGCTGGACCCGGTGGCCAAGATCCCCGAGTTCAAGTACTGCGCCGTGCGCGTGGTGCCGGGTGGCTCGCCGCCGGCCCTGGGCAGCTTCGGCGGCGGGTCCGTGCTGCGCGCGCTGTCGGGCGAATAGAGGCGGGCGCGGGCCGGACGGCCCATGTCGCCGACGGGGTCAGGGCCGGCCGCCGGCGCCGCCTCGTTCGCGGCGCAGCCGCTGCAGATCGTCCGCCGTGTTGGCGTTGAAGAAGGCCTGTGCCTCGCCGGGCGCGGTGAATGGAACCAGCACCTGGCCCTGGCTGCGCGTGAAGCGTTCGATCTTGCGCTCGCCGGCGGCCAGCGCGGCCTCGAGCGACCCGCGCAGCGAGCGATGCAGAAGGCAGAACACCGGTTGCGGCTGCGGGCCGGCGCGTGCGGCGTCGTGGGCGCCGTCCCCGGCCGCTTCGTCGGTGACCGGCATCGCCACGCGCAGCCCCGCAGCCTGGGCCGCGGCGTGGAGGCGCGCCACGAGGTCGGCAGGGAAGTCCGGCGTGTCGCAAGGCACCGTGACCAGCCACTCGGTGGTGCAGGCGGAAATCCCCGCCAGCATGCCGGCCAGCGGCCCCGGGAAGTCGGCCTGCGCATCGGGCCACACCGGCACGCCGAAGCGGGCGTAGGCGTCCGCGTGGCGATTGGCGTTGATGGCCAGGGCGCCCACCTGCGGGCGCAGCCGCTCGAGCGCATGCCGCACGAGGGGCTCGTCGCCCAGCAACTGCAGCCCCTTGTCGACACCGCCCATGCGGCTGCCGCGGCCGCCCGCGAGCACGAGGCCGGTGATCTGGAGGCGCGGGTCTTGCATGGACATCGTGCGGGCGGCGGTCCGGGCCGGGGTGGCGAGGGCCCGATTCTCGCGGCGGCCGGTGTCCGTCGTCACGGCGTGGTCCGCGGCGGCAGCGGCCTCGTCGATGTGTTCCACTGCGCGGCGTGAACGCCCCTGAAGCACGCCGACCGCTGCCGCGTCTCAGCGCCGCGCGCGCGCCGCTCACGCGCGAGGTGGTTGCCGTGGCGCACGATGGCGGCCAGCGGCGCATCCCGCTGGCGGCCGAGCGCGCGCTCACGGTCTACGTCGACCGCCACGAAGTGGTGACGCTGATGACGCTCGGCCAGGAGCCGGAACTGCTGGCGCTCGGGTACCTGCTGAACCAGCAGCTGGCGAGCGACGCCCGCGAGATCGAGTCGGTGACGGTCGACTGGGACGTCGGCGCCGCGGCGGTGCGCACCGCGCATGGCGTGAGCGGGCTCGCGGACCGCCTCGCGCGGCGCACCGTCACCACCGGTTGCGGCCAGGGCACGGTGTTCGGCGACTGGCTGCAGCAGGTGGCGCCGCTGCCGCCGGTGGCGGCCGCCGGCGCCGGAGCCGACGAACGCGTGCCGCACGAGGCCCTGGTGCACCTGCTCGAGACCATGCGCGGCCTGCCGAGCGTGCACCGCGAGGCGGGCTCGGTGCACGGCACGGCGCTGTGGCGCGCCGCGTCCGGCGCGCAGGCGCCGGCAATGCTCGTCCACATCGAGGACGTCGGCCGCCACAACGCCGTCGACACCGTCGCCGGCTGGATGGCGATGAACGCGGTCGGCGGCGCCGGCTGCTGGCTCTACACGACGGGGCGCCTGACCAGCGAGATGGTGCTGAAGGCGGCCCACCTGCGCATCCCGGTGGTGGTGTCGCGCAACGGCGCCACGGCGATGGGGCAGGCGCTGGCCGAGCGGCTGAATCTCACCCTCATCGGCCGCGCCAACGGGCAGCGCTACCTCTGCTACAGCGGGGCCGGGCGGCTCGCTGGCGCGCCGGCGGTGCAGGCCCTCTGACCCGAACGCCGGGTGTCAGCGCGTCAGACCAGTCCGTCGAACAGCCACACCGGCACCGGCTCGCCGGCCGCCACGGAGCCCTGCTCGTGGCCGAGCACCACGAGTGCATTCGCCTCGCTCATGCTGCGCAGCACGCCGGCACCCTGGCTGCCGAACAGGCGCACCTGCCAGCCGCCCTCGGGCGCGCCGGGCGGCGCGGGCTCGACGATGGCGCGCTGGAACTCCGTGCGCCCGGGGCGCTTGCGGATCGCCACCGTGGATCGCGCGTGCAGCACCGGCAGCGGCGTCGGCGTGGCCCCGGCCAGCACGAGCAGCGCCTCGCGCACGAAGGCGTAGAAGGTGACGAGCGCGGCCACCGGGTTGCCGGGCAGCGCGAAGAGCCACGATGGCGTGCCGGCTGCACCGCGCCTGAGCGGCCCGAACGCGAACGGCCGGCCCGGCCGCATCGCGACCTTCCAGAACGACACGTCGCCGGCCGCGGCCAGGATGTCGCGCGTGTAGTCGGCATCGCCCGCGCTGACGCCGCCGCTGGTGATGACGACGTCGGCCTCTCGCACGGCGCGCTCGATCACCGCGGCCAGCGCCGCGCGGTCGTCGCGCACGAGGCCGAGGTCGACGACCTCCATGCCCAGGCGCGCGAGCGCGGCGCCGAGCGAGAAGCGGTTGCTGTCGTAGATGCAGCCCTCGGGCAGCGGCAGCCCGGGCTCGACGACCTCGTCGCCGGTGGAGAAGAGCGCCACGCGCAGCGGCCGCATCACCCGCACCCGCGTGAGCCCGAGCGAGGCCGCGAGGCCGAGGTCGGCGGGCCGCAGCACGCGCCCGGCCTGCAGCGCGGGCCTGCCTGCGGCGAGGTCCTCGCCCCGCCGTCGGCGGTTCTCTCCCGGGCGGATCACGCCGGCCGGCACGTGCACCTCGCCGTCGTCGGCCGCGCCGTGCACCTGCACCAGCTCCAGCGGCACCACGGTATCGGCGCCGTCGGGCATCACCGCGCCGGTCATGATGCGCACGCACCGGCCCGAAGGCACCGCCCCCGCGTGCGGCCGGCCGGCGTAGACGACGCCGGCGGCGCGCAGCATGGTCGGCCCGTCCGGCCGCAATGCGCTGCCCGCGAAGGCGTAGCCGTCCATCGCCGAGTTGTCGTGTGCCGGCACGTCGATCGGCGAGACGAGGTCCGCGGCCAGCACGCGGCCCGTGGCCTCGCGCAGCGGCAGCTCGTGCGACTCGCTGCGCGCCAGCGGCCGGATCGCGGCGGCAATGGCCGCGCGGGCCTCGGCGACGCTGAGGTTTCGCTCGCCGGCGGCAAGCGGGGAGGGGCCGAGGGGGGCGCCGGGTTCGCTCATCGTGGGGTGTTGCTGTCGAAGCCGCGATTGTGGGTCGGAACCCCGGCCGAACCCTGACAATGCGCCCGCCCGCCCGACGTCGTGCCCGGCCGCGGCAGCGAGGCGCCACCGAACCCGAGCCCGGACCGAGGCAACGACCGATGATCCACCCGCCCATCGACCTGCGCAGCGACACCGTCACCCGCCCGACCCCGGCCATGCGCGAGGCGATGGCCCGCGCCGAGGTCGGCGACGACCAGTACGGCGAGGATCCCACCACGAACCGCCTGCAGGAGCAGATGGCCGCCCTGCTGGGCAAGGAGGCGGCGCTGTGGATGCCCAGCGGCACGATGGCCAACCAGGTGGCGCTGCTCGTGCTGGCGCGGCCCGGCGACGAGGTCGTCACCGCGCGCGAGGCCCACGCCGGCTGGCACGAGGCCGGCGGCGCAGCCGCCAACGCCGGCGTGCAGATCGTCGAGGTCGGCGAGCGCGGCATCTTCACTCGCGATCAGCTCGAGGCCGCGATCAAGCCCGCCGGGCTGCCGGTGTTCCCGGCCACCACCCTGGTGGAGATCGAGAACACGCACAACCGCTCCGGCGGCGTCGTCTTCCCGCAGGACGAGGTGTTGCGCATCTGCGCGCTGGCGCGCGAGCGCGGCCTCGCCAGCTTTCTCGATGGCGCGCGGCTGTGGAACGCCGCCGTCGCCAGCGGCCGCACGGAGGCCGAGCTCGCCGCGCCCTTCGACCTCGTCTCCGTGGCCTTCAGCAAGGGGCTCGGCGCGCCGGGCGGCTCGCTGCTGGCCGGCTCGCGCGAGCTGATCCAGCGCGCGAGCCGCCACCGCCGGCGCCTCGGCGGCGCGATGCGCCAGGTGGGCATCCTCGCGGCGGCCGCGCTCTTCGGCGTGGAACACCACCGGTCGCGACTGGCCGGGGACCACGCGAACGCGCGCCGGCTTGCGGAACGGCTCGCGGCCTGCGCCGCCGTGCAGCTCGACCTGGCGAGCGTGCAGACCAACATCGTCGTCTTCCACCTGAAGCCGGGTGCGCCCGACGCGGCCGCGGTGGTGGCCGCGGCGCGCGCGCGCGGCGTGCTGCTCAACGCCTTCGGGCCGCGCACGGTGCGCGCGGTGACGCACCTGGACGTGAGCGCGTCCCAGTGCGACGCCGCTGCGGCGCAGCTGGAGGCGCTGCTCGCGGGCTGAGCGGCCGGCCGCCGCCGCTCGCACCCACGCGCAGGCGACGGCGCGTCCCCCTCTGGAGGGATGTGGCGCCGGTGCGCCGCCTTTCTCCCTAGTTCCGCAGCTTGTACGCCCCGCGGCGCAGGCGGAGACTGCCCCGGCCCATTCGTCGCAGGAGGGCGCCATGAGCAAGTCGAGGTGGGGTCTTCGAGGACGCGCAGCGGCGCGGACCGCATGGACGAACCGGCCGCCGGCCGTCATCCGTCCGCCGAGGCACGCCGTGCGTGCGGCAGCGCTGGTTGCTGCCGTTGTGCTCGCGGCCTGCCAGCCGCGCTCGGCGCCGCCGGCGACATCGGCCTCCGCCCCGGCGGTGCCAGCAGCCCCGGCGCTGGAGGTGCGCGCGATCAGCCCCGAGGACGTCGGCCGCCTGTTCGAGCGCCGCGTCGGCCAGGCCCCGGTGCCGGCGTTCGTGCCGGGGCAGGTGGTCGTCAAGCTGAAGGCCGGCCGCACCGCCGCGATGGCCGCGCCCGAGATGCGTCGGCTGCAGCTGGAGACCGACGCGCAGCTCACCTCGGGCGGAGAGCGCATCTATCGCATCCAG